>WBZL01000754.1_pt1 | contig 35689 bp, 31 predicted proteins | sample 5204291 | NCBI WGS metagenome assembly WBZL01 (sample SAMN12344345, study PRJNA552823) | activated sludge metagenome | biome: Activated sludge suspended growth; feature: Nitrification reactor; material: Wastewater; isolation source: activated sludge from nitrification reactor of wastewater... | reverse complement strand
CAGGCGGCCATCGCGAGCCTCAGGCCCGAACAGATCAGCCTGACGCGCGGGGAAGACGGCATTCCGGTGACGGTCGTCAACCGGATCTTCCTCGGAGAACATACAGAATATCTGGTCCGGAACCCCGATCTGGGCCAGTTCCTTGTCCTCAGCTCGCGTCAGGCCGAAGCGGGGGAGGGCAATTTCGAACCGGGGGAAACGGGACGGGCGCGATGGCGCGATGGCGCGGCGCTGATCCTCAAGAACGACTGACCAACTGGGAGAACGAACATGACGGACCGGAAGGACTTCATCTCTCGTGAGAAATTCATGGCCGAACTCTGGCGCTACAAGAAGGGCTCGGTCACGCGGCGGCATTTCCTCGGCGTGACGGGGCTGGGACTCGCGACCTCGGTCCTTGGCTCGGCCGTGCCGGGCCTGCGGCGGGCTGCCTGGGCACAACAGAACATCGGCGACCGCGTCGTGCTGGCCACCTGGCCCAACTACCACGACCCGGCGAACTTCGAAGCCTTCACGGCCGCAACCGGGGCCGCGGTGGACGTGAACGTCTTCGGCTCGAACGAGGAGATGCTGGCCAAGCTGCAGGCCGGCGGATCGGGCTGGGACGTCTTCGTGCCGACCAACTACACGATCACCACCTATGTCGGCGAGAGCCTGATCGAGCCGCTCGATCTCGCGAAAATCCCGAACTACGACGCGGCGTCCTACAACCAGCGCTTCGCGGGCCCCGGAACGGTCGACGGCACCGTCTATGCCGTGCCGAAGAACTGGGGCACGACGGGCTTTGCGGTCAACACCTCGCAACTCGGCAGCCTGCCGAAGCCGACGACATGGAAGGAGTTCTGGGATATCACCATGGCCGAGTTCTCGGGCCGGACGATGGTCCATGACTATCAGCTGACCACCATCGGCAACGCGTTGAAATACTACGGCTATTCCTTCAACTCGATCGACCCGAATGAACTCGCCGATGCCGAGAAGCTGCTGATCGAGGCCAAGCCGCACCTCTTCGCCATCTCGTCGGACTACCAGCCCTCGATGCGATCGGGCGACGCCTGGATGACGATCTGCTGGACCGGCGACGGCAAGCAGATGAACCGCGACATGCCCGAGATCGAGTATGTCCTCGGCAAGGAGGGCGGCGAGCTCTGGTCGGACTTCTACGCGATCCCGAAGGGCGCCCCGCATGTGGACGCGGCCTATGCGCTCATCAACTTCCTGCTCGACCCGGCGGTGAACGCCAGGGAATCGCTCTTCCACGGCTATCCGACGGCCGACGCCCGTGTCGACGCGCTGATGCCGCCCGAGGTGCTCAACGACCCGATCCTCTACCCGGCGCAGGAACTCCTCGACGCGCTCGAATTCGGCGCCGCGGTGACGCTGACCGATCCCAACCGCGCCGAACTGATGGCGCGCTTCAAGTCGGCCTGAGCCGATGAGGCCGAGGCTGAGGACGACCCTTCTGATGGCGCCGGCGACGGCGTGGCTTCTCGCCATGCTCGTGCTGCCGCTCGTCGTCGTGGTCGTCTTCAGCTTTGGCGAGCGAGCGGCGGCGGGGGGCTACTCCGCCGCCTTCACCTTCGAGAACTTCGCCAACCTAGGGACGCGCTGGGCGGCGTTCCAGAACACGCTCATGCTCGCTCCCGCGGGCACCATCCTCTGCCTTCTCATCGCCTATCCGCTTGCCTACTATCTTGCCATAAAGGCCGATGCGCGGTGGCGGACGCTTCTTCTCATCCTCGTCATCGTGCCCTTCTGGACCTCGATCCTGATCCGCTCCTATGCCTGGATCTACCTTCTGGGCGGTCAGGGCATCCCGAAGCTCCTCAGCACGTTCGGGCTCGGCAACCCGCGGCTGATCAACACACCCTTCGCGGTGCTGACGGGCATCGTCTACGGCTACCTGCCGCTGATGGTCTTCCCGATCTATGTCAGCCTCGAACGGCTCGACAAGCGGCTCCTCGAAGCCTCCGCGGATCTCGGCAGCCCACCGTGGCGCAGCTTCCTGCAGGTGACGCTGCCGCTCTCGATGCCGGGTGTCGCCACCGGCTGCATGCTGGTCTTCATCCTCTTGATGGGGGAGTTCCTGATCCCCGCCATGCTCGGCGGCGGCAAGGTCTTCTTCGTCGGCAATGCGCTGGTCGACCTCTTCCTGCAATCGCGCAACTGGCCGTTCGGGGCGGCGGTCGCGGTCGCGCTGGTCGTCGTCATGCTCGTCACCGTCACCCTCTACATGCGCCTTACGCGGCGCTGGGCGGGTGCGCGTGACGAGGTCGCGTTGATGTGAGGGCGCGATGCGGACCTATGCGATCGCTGTCTACCTCTTCCTCTACATCCCGATCGGGGTGATCGCGATCTTTTCCTTCAACGCGGGCCGCCATGCCGCGCAGTTCCAGGGCTTTTCGACCCAGTGGTATGGCAAGGCACTGTCGAACCCCTTCGTGATGGAGGCGCTGCAGACCTCCGCCACCGTCGCGACGGTATCGGCCGCACTGGCGACGGTCGCGGGAACGCTGGCGGCGCTGGCCCTGCAGGGCGTTACCGGGCGACCTCGGATCATCTTCGACGCGCTCATCTACGTTGCAGTGATGGTGCCCGGCATCGTCATCGGCATTTCCACACTCATTGCGCTCGTGACGCTCTTCGACTTCCTGAACCCGGTGCTCTCGGCGCTCTGGCCGCTGGCGGGGGCGGCGCCGAAGCTCAACCTCGGGACAGGCACGCTCATTGCCGCGCACGGACTCTTTGCCATGGCGCTTGTCGTCATCATCGTGCGGGCCCGGGTGTCGGGCATGGACCGGAGCCTTATCGAGGCATCGGCCGACCTCGGTGCCACACCCTGGGGTACATTCCGCCAGGTAACGCTGCCACAGATAGCCCCGGCAATCCTCGCGGGGTTCCTCCTCTCCTTCACCTTCAGCTTTGACGATTTCATCATCGCGTTCTTCGTGGCAGGGTCCGAGACGACGCTGCCGATCTACGTCTTCTCCTCGATCCGGCGCGGAGTGACGCCCGAGATCAACGCCATCGGGACAATGGTGCTGGCCGCCTCGCTCGTCGTACTGATCGCCGCGCAGGCGATCCTTCAGCGCGGCCGCCGCCGGGAAACGTGAGGGGGGCGGGCGTGCTGCTCAGCGATCGCGTCGCCTTCGTCACAGGGGCCGGTTCGGGGATCGGCCGGGCAGGGGCGCTTGCACTGGCAAGGGCGGGGGCAACGGTCGTCGTCACCGATCTTGTCGCCGAGCGTGCGACGGCCGTTGCGGCCGAGATCGTCGCGATCGGAGGCCAGGCCGAGGGTTTCGCCCTGGATGTGACCGACGACGTCACGCTCGGCGCAGCGATCACTGCGGCGGACCGCCGACACGGGCGGCTCGACATCCTTCATTCCCATGCCGGCATCCAGATCGCCGGTGGGCTCGAGGAGGTGACGGCGGCGGAAATGGATGCCTCCTGGCGGCTCAATGTCCGGTCGCATTTCGTGGCCGCCCGCGCCGCGATGGCGGTGATGAGGCCCCGGGGACAGGGATCGATCATCGTCACGTCGTCGAATTCCGGCGTGCAATACGACCGGGGGATGATCGCCTATTGCACCACCAAGCACGCCGTCATCGCAATGGTGCGCCAGATCGCGGTGGACTATGCGCGCCACGGGGTGCGCTGCAATGCGCTCTGCCCCGGCTTCGTCGATACACCCTTCAACGCCGGCTTCGAGACCCAGATGGGCGGGCGTGGGGCCTTGGAACACTATGTCGGCGGGACCATCCCGATGGGCCGCTGGGGCACGGCGGAGGAGATCGCCGACAGCGTCGTCTACCTCGCATCCGACATGTCCTCGTTCATGACGGGTCATGCGCTCGTGCTGGACGGGGCGGAGTCGCTTTGAGAATTCGGCAAGGGAGGAAGGCATGACGAGACCGCAGGCAACCGCGACGATGCTGGTCGAGGACGCGACCGTGCGCGTGACCCGCTTCGACTTCGCGCCGGGGGCCGAGACCGGCTGGCATCGGCACGGGATGGAATACGTCATCACCGCGATCACCGATTGCCGCATGCTACTGGAAGAGTCCGGCGGCGGCACGCGGGAAGTCTTGGTGGCGGCGGGCGAAGCCTACAAGCGCGCGGCAGGGGTCGAGCACAACGTCGTCAACGGCGGAACCCTGCCGATGCGCTTCATCGAGATCGAACTCAAGCCAAGATAGCGGGTGCGCGAGACCCCTGTCCTGGGTTGATGCCGGGGCGGAAACGCAGACTTTCCGCTGCGATGGCTTCTCATTCCGGCACGAATGCTGCACATAATGACGACGTAACGATTTGAAGGCATTGTGTTTTTATGGACAGTAAGTCCAAGAGCAGATATTTGTTGCCCCGTGTTGCGCCAATTCCGCGCAGTGTTCCGGTCTACGGCGCGCAAGGTGGCCACAGGCGTGGAGGGCGATCCCTTCCCGGGCTGTGCAAGAGGCTGCCTGACGCCGCCCACGTCATCTGGGCCGGTTTTGGCCGGGCGTTGAACGTGCTTCCCGTGCTCGAGGTTCTCGGCCTCATCGGATTGCTCTTCCTGCTTGGGCGCTGAAGCCCGCCGCGCCGCGCAGCCTATTCGGCGGGGCTCGGCGCGGCCTTTCTCAGCCCGAACCAGCGCTTGCGCCCGGGCGCCCCTGCGGGCTTCGGGTCGCGCGACGTCAGCATCAGCAGAGAGGGCGTCACGACCAGCGTCAGGATCGTCGCAAAGGCCAGCCCGAAGACGATCGCCGAAGACAGAGATATCCACCATTGCGTCGAAGGAGCCCCGAAGGTCGTCTCGTGGCTGAGGAGTTCGAGGTTGAAGCCGAACGCGATGGGCAAGACGCCGAGGATGGCCGTGACCGCCGTCAGCACCACTGGGCGCGCGCGCTCGTGGCAGGTTTCGAGGATCGCATCGACCTTCGACATGCCCTCGCGCCGGAGCGTGTCGTAGGTGTCGATCAGCACGATGTTGTTGTTCACCACTACCCCGGCGAGCGCGATGATGCCGATCCCGGTCATCACGATGCCGAACGGCTGGCCCATGATCATCAGGCCGAGGAAGACGCCGATCGTCGACATGACCACGGCCGAGAAGATCAGCCCGACCGAAACGAAGTTGTTGAACTGGGCGAGGAGCACCACGAAGATCAGGAACATCGCGGCGACGAAGGCCTTGGTCAGGAACGCGCCCGCCTCGGCCTGCTCCTCGTCCTCTCCGGCAAGCTGGAAGCGGATGCCCTTCTCGTCGAGCCCCACCGCAGCAAGCTGTGCAGAGATCGCCTGGCGGATGGGGTCGGCTTGCACGCCTTCGCGGATGTTGGCCTGGACGGTCACGGTCCGCGCACCATTGATCCGGGTCAGCGTGCCCGTCGTGGGGGCCGCAACGCGCGTGACGAAATTGGCGATGGGCACCGGACCCTCCGCCGTCTCCACCCTCAGCTGATCGAGATGCGAAATCGTCCGCTGGTCGGGCGGCAGGCGGAGCACGATGTCAACCGCATCGTCCGCGCCGGCGGGGCGGAAGTCCGAGAGCTTGAGGCCGTTGGTCACGAGTTGCACGACAGCGCCCACCGCGCTAGGCGATATCCCGTAGCGGGCCGCCGCCGCACGGTCGACCTTCAGTTCCCAGTCGACGCCGGGGGGCGGCAGGCCGTTGTCGATGTCGATCACATCGGGGTTTTTCGCCAGTTGGTCGGCCACGCTGCGTGCCACGTCGTTGAGCCCGGCCGGGTCGTCGGCCGACAGCCTCACCTGGATCGCCTTGCCCGTGGGCGGGCCGGCCTGCGGCACCGAAACCTCGATGTCGGCGCCCGGGATGCCCTGCATCGCCACCCTGAGGTCGGCGAGGATGGCGTTGGCGTCCTTCCTCTCGCGCCAGTCGACGAATTCGTACTGGATCACCCCCACCACGTCCGCTGCGACCTCGTTGCCGGCGTTCTGGCCCTTGCCGACGCGGGTATAGACCGTCTCGATCCCCGGCCAGCCGAGGATGCGTTCCTCTGCCTGGCGCACCAGTGCGTCCTTCTCGTCGATGGAGAGGTTGCCGCGGGCGTGGACATAGAGAAGTCCGTACTCCGGCTCCACGTTGGGGAAGAATTCCACCCCCTTGCCGAACGTGCCGTAGGCGAAGGGAACGGCCACGAGCGCGGCGACGGCCGTGAACGTGACGAGCCAGGGGTGGCGGATCGCCCGGGCGACGAAGCGCATGTAGAGGCTGTCGCGGCTGCGGTCCTCCTCCTTCACCGGCTTGGCGATGATCGCGCCGAGCGTTGGCGCGAAGAAGAGCGCGTAGACGAGCGAGGCCGAGAGCGTCGCGATCAGCGTGATCGGCATGTACTTCATGAACTCGCCGACGATGCCGGGCCAGAACAGCAGGGGCGAGAAGGCCGCGACGCGCGTCGCGGTGGCGGCGATCACCGGCCCGGTCATCTTGTGCGAGGCGAGCGCGAAGGCCTGGCGCTTGTCCATACCCTCGGCCATGCGCCGCTCGGCGTATTCGGTGACGATGATCGCGTCGTCCACCAGCATGCCGACGGCGAGGATGAGGCTGAAGAGAACGACGATGTTGACGGTAAGCCCGGCCAGCTGCAGCCCGAGGATGCCGATCAGGAACGAGGCCGGAATAGCGAGTCCGATCAGCAGAGAGGCGCGGCCAGAGAGCGCGTAGAGGATGACGACGAAGACGAGGATCACCGCCGTCAGGACGGAGTTCTGAAGGTCGGTCAGCAGTTGCCGGATGTCGGTCGACTTGTCCTGGCTGAACGAGACGACCGTGCCCGCGGGCAGGAGCTTCTGGAAGTCCGCCGTGACCCTCTTCACCTGGTCCACGGTCTCGATCAGGTTGGCGCCGGTGCGCTTGGAGACCTCGATCGCGATCGCAGGTGCCCCGTCGAGCCGGGTGATGGTCTCGGGGTCCTTGTAGGTGGCCCGGATCGAGGCAAGATCGCGGGCGCGGACGGTCGCTGTGCCGTTGGAGATTACCGGCAGGTTCGCCACGTCGTCCACCGTCTCGATGAGCGAGGGCACCTTGATCGCATAGCGCCCCTCGGCACCCTCGAGCGCGCCCGCGGCGATGAGCCGGTTGTTGGCGTTCACGCCGGCGATGAGCGTGTCGGGCCTGAGCCCGTAGGACGACAGTTTCGCCGGGTCGATGATGACCTCGACGAGATCGTCCCGTACGCCCTGGAGCGTCGCGTCGAGCACGCCTGGAACTTCCTCGATCCTGTCGCGCAATTCGCGCCCCGCCCTGGTCAGGATGCGTTCGGGCACATCGCCCGAAAGCGTGACGACGAGAACCGGGAACTCCGAGATGTTGACCTCGTTCACCGTGGGCTCGTCGGTGCCGTCGGGCAGGTCGCGCTTGGCCTCGGACACCTTGCTGCGCACATCGTCGAGCGCCTTGCCGAGGTCGGCGCCCGCCTGGAACTCCAAAAGCACGTTGCCGCCGCCCTGATAGGCGGTCGCCGTCATCTCCTTCACGCCGGTGATGGCCTTCAGCGCCGTCTCCATCGGGCGGAGCAGCAACCGCTCGCTGTCCTCGGGCGAAATGCCCTCATAGTGCATCGAGACGTAGATGATCGGGATCTGGATGTCCGGTTCGGCCTCCTTCGGAATCGTGACATAGGCCTGGGCGCCGGCCAGCATCAGGAAAACGAGGATGGATATCGTCAGCCGCGCATTGCGGATTGCGATTTCGACCAGTCCCATCGGTCAGTTCCCGGCCATCGCTTCGGCGTCCTTGACCACGACCGTCTCGCCGTCGCGCACGAGGTCCTGGCCGGAGACGATGATCCTGACGCCTTCCGGCACCCCCTTGACGACGAGGCCGCTCGCGGTGTCGTCGATCAGTTCCACCCCGGCGAAGCGGGCGACGTTGTCGGCGCCGACGACGCGCAGTCCGATCACGCCTTCGTCCGACAGCGTGATGATCGACCGCGGGATGGTGACGGCGCGTTCAGGGCGGGTAAAGAGGCTCACCTCGGCCGTCATCCCCGAGGGCAGGGCACGGTCGGGGTTTGGTAGCGCGACCTCGATCGGGAAGGTTCGGGTGCCGGCCGAGGCGTCGCGGGCCACATGGCGAACCGTCCCTTCCATCGTCTGGCCGTTGACCAGCCGCACCGCCGCGCGGTCGCCGGTGGCAACGAAGCCCACGTCGAGTTCGCTCACCTCGGCGCGCACGACGATCGGATCGAGCGCGAGGATGGTGGCGATGGGCATGCCGGTCTGCACCCACTCGCCGCGTTCGACCTCGACGCTGTCCACGAGGCCGGCAAAGGGGGCGCGCAGGTTCAGCCGGTCGGCGGCCGCTTCGGCCTGGCTCAGCGCGGCCTCGGCCGCGGCCTTGTCGGCACGCACCCTGATGAGTTGCAACTCGGCCGTGTTGCCGCTTTTGAAGAGCTTCTCGGCGACCTCGAGTTCCTGGGTGCGTTGGGCGAGCGTCGCCCTCGCCTCGGCGACGGCGGCCGCGACCTCGGCGCCCTCCACCGTCATCACGACCTGGTCGGCCTCGACCGTATCGCCCTTGGCGATGGACAGGGCGGCGATGACGCCGCTGGCCCTGGCGGCGAGTGCGGCCCGCTTGTCGGCGCCGGTTACACCCGAGATGCGCAGTTCCCGGGCATGCTCCTCGAAGACCGGCGTGACGGCGGCGACGGTGCGCAGGGCCGACTTCGCGGGCTCGGCGCCCGGTGTCGGCGCGCCGGGTTTTGCCTGGGAGGCATGCGCCTCCTCGCTGCCGACGGAAGAAAACTCGCCGGTCCCGACCCAGAGGGCCGCTGCCAGAAGAACGAGAACGGCCCAAATCCTGTGGCCCTTGATGCGCGAAGCCATCGTGCTGAAATCCCGGTTTCCACGTGCGGGGCGCCCAGGAACGGCACGGCGCCGCCCACGCCACTGTTCGTCGTGGTCATTATCTGTTGACTGAACGGTAAAGTTCAATATCGCATCTTGCCCCGCGCGTAAACGGTGCTCTGTTCCGACCCCTTGCCCTTCCGGAAGGCATGGCATCAACTGCGCGATGCCCCTTTCCTGAGCACCGGCCATGACGATGACCGCCACCGCAGCCCACCCCCAGATTGTGCCCATGGGGCTCGCGGGGCTTCTTGTGCGCTTTTCCGGGCGGCTGGACGACGGCGCCAATCGCGCAGCCCTCGCCTTCCGGGCGGCGCTGGAGGAGGCGCGCCCCGAGGGGGTCGAGGAAACCGTGTCCTCGCTCGGGTCCGTCTTCCTGCGGTTCGATCCCGGCGCGACCGGCCATGCCCTGCTGTCGGAACGGGTCGCCGCTCTTCTTCGCGCCCGGGACTGGTCTGCCACGCCCCTGCCGGCGGGGCGGCGGCTCTGGACGGTGCCGGCGGTCTTCGACGGCCCCGACCTTGCCGCGGCGGCATCGCTCGCCGGGCTTTCGCCGGCGGCCGCCGCGGAAGAGCTTGCGGCGGCGCGGGTCCGCGTTCTCTCCATCGGTTTCGCACCGGGCCTGCCTTACATGGGGCCCTTGCCGGGCCACTGGGACATCCCGCGCCAGACCGCGCTGACCCCCGTTGCGCCGGCGGGGGCCATCGTCGTCGCGGTGCGGCAACTCATCATCTTCCCTACCGCGACGCCGACCGGCTGGCGGCAGGCCGGGCGCACGGGGTTCCGGGCCTTCCGACCTGGTGCGGCGGAGCCCTTTCCGCTGAAGGCCGGCGACGAGCTTCGCTTCCGGCTGGTCACGGGCAGGGAACTCGACGCGCTCATCGCCGCCGATCCCGCCGGTGGTGGTGCGGTTGCGGAGGCAATCGCGTGACCGGGCTCCGCGTCCACTCCGCCGGTCCCGGCGTGACGGTGCAGGATCTCGGCCGGCCGGGATGGCTTGCCTTCGGCCTGTCACGCGGGGGCGCGGCCGATCCCCTCGCGCTCGTCGAGGGGGCGGCGCTGCTTGCGCAGGCCGCGGATTGCGCGGCGCTGGAGATGGCCGGCTTCGGCGGGGTGTTCGAGGCGACGCAAGACATGACGATCGCCGTCACGGGCGCACCGATGCGGGCGGCCCTGGCGGGCAGGCGCCTCCTGTGGAACGCCACGCATCTTCTTCGGGCGGGGGAGCGGCTGGAGATCGGAGGTGCCGAGGCGGGGGTCTACGGCTATCTCCATGTCGCGGGCGGATTCGCCACGGAGGTGGTCATGGGAAGCCGTTCGGCCCATCTGACGGCCGGGATCGGCGCCCCTGTTGCCGCGGGTCACACGCTGCCGACCGGTCCGGCCGGGCCAGGGCGAGCGGGGCTGAGGCTCGACGTGGCCGGCCGATTTGCGGGTGGCACCGTCCGAATCGTCGCCTCGGCCCAGACCGCGCTCTTTTCAGAGGCCGAGCGGGCACGGTTCGAGGCGACGGCGTTCGTGCGCGACCCGCGCGCCAACCGGCAAGGGGCGCGGCTCGCACATGACGGCGCGCCTTTCCGCGCCGAGGGCCAGCTTACGGTTCTTTCGGAAATCATCGTGCCGGGCGACGTGCAGATGACCGGGGATGGGACGCCATACGTCCTTCTGCCGGAATGCCAGACGATGGGCGGCTATCCGAGGATCGGTACGGTGGTGCCGGACGACCTGCCCATCGTCGCCCAGGCGCCCCCCGGCGCGCGGCTCAGGTTCCGGTTCGTCGGGCTCGACGAGGCGTCGGCGGACTGGCGCCGCGCACGGACGGGCGAGGCGGCGAGACTGGCGGCAGCGGTCCGGCCCATGGTGCGCGATCCGGCCGCGATGGCCGATCTTCTCTCGCACCAGCTCGTGGGCGGGGTCACGACGGGCGACGATCTTGAACGCAAGGAGGGCTGAGGATGCCGAAGGTGGACCTCAATTCCGACATGGGCGAGGGCTTCGGCCTCTGGCCGATGGGCGACGACGCGGCGCTTCTGAAGGTCGTGACCTCGGCCAATGTCGCCTGCGGCTTTCACGCGGGCGATCCCGACGTCATGGCTCGGACGATGCGACTGGCCGTCGAGAACGGCGTCGGCATCGGCGCGCACCCGGGCTTCCCCGACATTCAGGGCTTCGGGCGGCGCAGGATGGAACTGCCGCAGGCGACGCTTGCCAACATGGTCCGCTACCAGGTCGGCGCGGCGGCGGCGATGGCGGCCTCGGTCGGCGGCAGGCTGAGGCATCTGAAGCTCCACGGCGCGCTCGCCAACATGGCGGCGGAGGACGAAACGATGGCGCGGGTCTGTTACGAGGCGGCGCTGGGGGTCCAGCCCGACCTCGTGGTGATGGTGCTGGCGGCGACCGAGCAGGAACGGGCGGCAAAGGCGCTCGGCTGTGCGGTGGCGCACGAGATCTTCGCCGACCGCGCCTATGAGGACGGCGCGACGCTGGTGGACCGCCGCAAGCCCGGCGCCGTGATCCACGATCCCGCCCGCGCGGCGGCGCGGATGGTGGCGATGGTCGAGGCGGGCGCGATCATCGCCGAGAGCGGCAGGCACATCCCCACCCGGATCGACACGATCTGCCTCCATGGCGACACGTCCGAGGCGGTGGAGATCGCGCGGGCGGTCAGGGGCGCGCTGGAAGGGGCGGGGGTGGAGGTCGGGAAGCTCTGACCCTCACCCCTTCCGCGCCAGGTCCGGATCGGCGGCGATGCGCGCGAGGTAGCGGCCGTATTGCGTCTTGAGATAGGGCTGGGCGAGGGCCATGAGCTGACCCTCGTCGATCCAGCCGTTCAGGAACGCGATCTCCTCGGGGCAACCCACTTTCAGGTTCTGCCGGTCCTCGATGGTGCGGATGAACTCCGCGGCCTCAAGGAGGCTCTCGTGCGTGCCGGTGTCGAGCCAGGCAAAGCCGCGGCCGAGCGTTTCGACCCTGAGTTTGCCGTCGCCGTGGTAGAGGTTCAGGAGGTCGGTGATCTCCAGCTCTCCACGCGCCGAGGGCCTGATCGTCCTGGCGCGCTCCGGGGCGGTCGCGTCAAGGAAGTAGATCCCCGTGACCGCATAGGAGCTTTTCGGCTTTTCCGGCTTCTCGACGATCGAGAGAACGCGGCCCTCGCTATCGAATTCCACCACGCCGTAACGCTCCGGGTCCGACACGCGGTAGCCGAAGACGGTGCCGCCTTCGGTGCGCGCGTCCGCGGCCTTCAGCTTGGCCGACAGCCCCTCTCCGAAGAAGACGTTGTCGCCGAGCACCATCGCCGAGGGCGCGCCGGCAAGGAAATCCTCGGCCAAGAGATAGGCCTGCGCGAGCCCGTCGGGCGTGGGCTGTTCGACGTAATCGAAGCGCATCCCCCAGGCCGCGCCGTCGCCGAGCAGGGCCTGGAATTGCGGCAGGTCGCGCGGCGTCGAGATGATAGCCACCTCGCGGATGCGGGCAAGCATCAGCGCCGACAGCGGATAGTAGATCATCGGCTTGTCGTAGAGCGGCAGCATCTGCTTGGACACCGCATGGGTGATCGGGTAAAGCCGCGTGCCCGATCCCCCGGCGAGGATGATGCCCTTGCGGTCGGTCTCGCTCATGCTGTCGCCTCCAATTCGCGGATGACTCTGGCGAGGCTTGCCCGCCAGTCGGGTTGTTCGATGCCGTAGGTCGCACGGATGCGAGCACAATCGAGCGCGGAGTTCGCCGGCCGCCGGGCGGGGGTGGGGTAGTCGGCGCTGGCAATGCGCCTAACCGAGGGCCGCCGGGCAAGTGCCGACGCGGCAAGCACCGCCTCGGCGAAACCGGCCCAGCTGACTGTCGGCGCGCCGGCGTAATGGAAGACGCCGCTTGACCCCCGCCCTTCCGCAAAGGCGCGGGCGACGGTCCAGAGCGTGACGGCGATGTCGGCTGCGGCCGTGGGCCCGCCCCTCTGGTCATCGACCACCGAGAGCGTCTCGCGCTCGGCCGCGAGCCGCAGCATGGTTTTCACGAAGTTGCGCCCATGGGCGGAAAAGACCCAGGAGGTTCGGAGGATCGCATGCGGCCCATCCGCGGCGATGATAGCACGTTCGCCGGCAAGCTTGGTCTGGCCGTAGACGCCGAGCGGCGCGACCGGGTCCTCCTCCCGCCAGGGCCGGGTGCCGCTGCCGTCGAAGACGTAGTCGGTGGAGACATGCAGGAAGGGGATGGCCCGTCGGGCGGCGGCGCGGGCCATTGCGCCCGGTGCCTCGGCGTTGACGAGATGGGCCGTCTCGCGGTCGGTCTCGGCGGCGTCCACGGCCGTATATGCGGCGGCGTTGATCACCACGTCGACATCGGTGGTCGCGACGAGGGCGGCGCAGGTTTCCGGGTGCGCAAGGTCCGCCGCCTCCCGCCCGAAGGCGAGAAGAAGCGTGCCGCGCGGGGCGGTGCGGGCAAGCTCGATGCCCAGTTGCCCGGTGGTGCCGAAGACGAGCGCCTTCATGCCGTGCCGAGCCTCTTGCCGACGCCGTCGCGATCCTGGAGCGCACGCCACCAGTCCTCATGATCGAGGAACCATTGCACTGTCTTTTCAAGACCTTGGTCCAGCGTCACCGAGGGCCGCCAGCCCAGCTCCTCGCGGATGCGCGAAGGGTCGATCGCATAGCGTGCGTCGTGGCCGGGGCGGTCGGCGACGAAGGCGATCTGTTCGGCGTATGGTGCGTTGCCGGGGCGCTTCTCGTCGAGGATGGCGCAGATCTTGGTCACGAGCTCGAGGTTCGTTGCCTCGTTCTCGCCGCCGATGTTGTAGCTCCGCCCGACCGCGCCCTTTTGTACGACGAGGAGGAGAGCCTCGGCGTGATCCTCGACATAAAGCCAGTCGCGCACGTTGTCGCCAGTGCCGTAGATCGGGATCGGCGCGCCCGCAAGCGCCTTGAGGATGACCACCGGGATCAGCTTTTCCGGAAAATGGTAAGGCCCGTAGTTGTTCGAGCAATTGGTCAGCACGACCGGCAGTCCGTAGGTTTCGTGCCAGGCGCGCACCAGATGGTCGGAGGCGGCCTTCGACGCCGAATAGGGCGAGCGCGGATCGTAGGGCGTCTCTTCGGTGAACCGGCCGGTCGGACCGAGCGAGCCGAAGACCTCGTCGGTCGAGATGTGGTGGAAGCGGAAGCTGTCGGGCCTGCCTGCGGCGGTCCAGCAGGCGCGTGCGGCCTCCAGCATCGTGTAGGTGCCGGTGATGTTCGTCTCGATGAAGGCGGCCGGACCGTCGATCGAGCGGTCCACATGGCTTTCGGCGGCAAGGTGCATGATCGCGTCGGGCCGGTGGCGCGCAAGGATCACGTCCACCGCCGCCCGGTCGCAGATGTCGGCGCGCTCGAAGGCGTAGAGCGGACTCTCTGCCACCTCCGTGACATTCGACAGGCTTCCGGCATAGGTCAGCTTGTCGAGATTGACGACGGCATGGCCGGCGCGCACCGCCGCGCGCACCACCGCCGAGCCGATGAAACCGGCGCCGCCTGTGACCAGTAGCTTCATGGTCAGGCCTCGTAGTGGAAGGGTGTGGCGAAATTGCGGAACAGCGGGGCGGAGCGGTCCTTCTCGGACAGGATCGCCCCGACCGGGTCGATTCCCCAATCGATGCCGAGGTCTGGGTCGTCGAAGCGCACCGCGCCGTCGCAGGCGGGATCGTAGTAGTCCGAGCACTTGTAAAGCAGCTCGCTCTCCGGCTCGCGGGTGACGAAACCGTGGAGAAATCCCTCGGGGATCAGAAGCTGCCGGCCGTTCTCGGCCGAGAGCTCCGCCCCGGTCCATTTCCCGAAGGTCGGCGAGCCCTTGCGGATGTCGACCGCCACGTCGAACACCCGCCCCCGCCCGCAGCGGACGAGCTTGGCCTGGGCATGGGGCGGTGCCTGGAAATGGAGGCCACGCACGGTGCCGCTGTCGCGCGACCAGGAGTGGTTGTCCTGAACGAACTCCGTTGTGATTCCGTGGCCGGCGAGCGTCCGGCGGTTCCAGACCTCGGAAAACCATCCGCGCGCATCGCCGAAACGTCGGGGCGCCAGGATCAGGACGCCGGGCAGGGGGGTCTGTTCGATCTGCATGGTCCGCGCACCTTTTCTGCGGCGGCGAACATAGCCCGCCCGATGACCGGGCGAAAGGTTACATTCAGATAACGCGCCATGTCGGAAAAGGTCCGGAAATGACCCATTGCGCCGGTCCGGAGCGGGTGCGATTGTTGCCTGGCCGTCGTCAGTCCGGGGCTGCGGGCACCCTGGCGCCGATGCGGGAAACTGCGCCGCGCGGAACGCCGCGAATCCGTGCCAAGCGCCTGCAGGACTGCTACAAGCGGAAGGTCACGGCCCGGCATCGCGGGCGGGACGAACCGAATTGGATGAGGCCGGGCGGGATTTCCGGCGGGTGTATTGGACGGGGAATGCCTCATGCCGGAATCGTGCCGGCCCTTGCTGAAATCCGCTGCCACCGGGACACTCCGAACCGCGCCCCGAGCCGAAAACCCTCGCCCGCCGCCGGGCAGTGCCATAATCTTGTCAGACGGCTGTGGGAGCACGGCCGCAGGCGCGCCCGGCCGGCCCGGTGCGCACGTATTCGGGAAGGTAGGCGGTCGATGAGCGTCATGTCGCGGCGGATTCTGGTGACGGGCGGGGCAGGGTTTCTCGGCTCCCACCTCTGCGAGCGGCTGATCGCGGCGGGCCACGACGTCCTCTGCATCGACAACTACTTCACCGGGCGCCGGGCCAACGTCGCGCATCTGATCGGCCATCCGCGCTTCGAGATCATGCGCCACGACGTGACCTTCCCGCTCTATGTCGAGGTGGACGAGATCTACAACCTCGCCTGCCCGGCCTCGCCGATCCATTACCAGCACGATCCGGTGCAGACGACGAAGACCTCGGTCCACGGCGCGATCAACATGCTCGGCCTCGCCAAGCGGCTGCGCGCCAAGATCCTTCAGGCGTCCACGTCGGAGGTCTATGGCGACCCGACGGTGCACCCGCAGACCGAGAGCTACTGGGGCAACGTGAACCCGATCGGCTTCCGGTCCTGCTATGACGAAGGCAAGCGCTGCGCCGAGACCCTGTTTTTCGACTACCACCGCCAGCACCGGCTCCGGATCAAGGTGGCGCGCATCTTCAACACCTACGGGCCACGGATGCATCCACAGGACGGCCGCGTGGTGTCGAACTTCATCATGCAGGCGCTTTCCGGCAACCCGATCACCATCTATGGCGACGGTAGCCAGACTCGGTCGTTCTGCTTCGTCGACGACCTGATCGAGGGTTTGATCCGCCTGATGGAGACGGGCGACGAGATCACCGGGCCGATGAACATCGGCAATCCGGTGGAAATGTCGATCCGCGAACTGGCGGAGGCGGTGATCGAGCTCACCGGCTCCCGGTCGGAGCTGGTGTATAAACCCCTGCCGCAAGACGATCCGGCGCAGCGGCAGCCGGACATCGCATTTGCGCGCCGCGCGCTCGAATGGGAGCCGAAAGTGAGGCTGAAGGACGGACTGAAGCGTACGGTCGCCTATTTCGCGGCGCTCCGCGAGGATCTTGAAGCGACGGGAGGGGTGGGCAATGGCTGACTATCACACGACGGGCGCCGGAGGCGGAACGGGTCGCGCGGTTCTCTGGATCGCGGCTGCGGTCATTGCCTGCCTCAGCGTCTTCCTCATCAACGGCCGGCCGCTCTTCTACTTCGACACGGTGGGTTACATTTCGCAGGGCCACACCGGACTGCGCCAGCTTGGCATCAAGGGCGAATCCCCCCTGTCCGCGCGGATGGAGAAGATCCGGGCGCAGAAGGCCGCCGACGCGATCACCGAGGGCGTGCCCGATACGACCGAGATCGAGGCGGAGAACACCGTCGATGGCTCGCGTTCGACCGTCTATGCCCTGACCAGCGCGCTGCTGGCGCGCTTTCATGCGCTTGAAGGTCTCATGCTGCTCAACATCGCGGCGGTCCTGATCGCCGTCTGGCTGCCGATGCGTGTGGCGGCGCGGCGATGGGGTTTGCCCGTGCCGGTGAGCGAGGCCGTCGCGCTACCGGTGATCGTGGCCTGTCTTGGGTCGCTACCCTTCTTCGTCGCCTATCTCATGCCCGACACCTTCGCGCCGGTCCTGATTCTGGTCTTCGGGACACTGACCGTGTTCGGACGCGGGATGCGGCCGTGGGAGGTGATCCTCGCCATCCTCGTCGGCTGCTTTGCCATCGTCTCGCATCTTTCCCATCTCGCGATCGGCCTCGTGATGATTCCCGCGGCCGCGCTGATCTCCCTCATCCTGTCGCGCCAAAGGTGGTGGCTTCCCGTCGCCTACGTCGCAATGATCGTGGGTGCGGGATTCACCGAACAGAGCCTGCTCCGGACGGCGGCCAAGGCGGTTTCGAATTCGGAGGTGGTGATCAAGCCCTACATCACCGCGCGGATGATCGAGGACGGACCAGGGCTGACGTACCTCGACAAGTATTGCCCCGACGCGCATATCCCGACCTGCAAGCTGCACGAGGCTCTGCAATGGTCGGACGATCCCTACCGGATCACCGCGAGCCACATCACGTTCGAGACCTCGCCCCGCCTTGGCTCGTTCCGGCTGATGACCCCTGAGGATCAGAAGGCGGTCGCAGACGATCAGGTTCCATTCTTCTTCGCGGTGCTGAAAGACCAGCCCTTCGGCGTCTTCCGCGCGCTCATGCGCAACGTCTTCGTGCAGGCAGGCTGGGTCTCGGTGGAAATGACGATCCCGACCGACAACATCGTGGAACAGAACGCCGATGTGACGGGGCTGGCCTTGTCGACCTTCGATCACGGCCGGATCACCCGCGACACCGGCTGGCTCGGGCTGGTTACGCTGTGGCACCAGGTCTTCTACGCCGCCTCGCTCGCCGTGGTGATCGCGCTCGTTCTTTTGCCGCGACGGGTGCCGGGTGAGATCAAGGCGCTGGCCATCATGGTGCTTCTCGGCATCCTTGCCAACGCGCTCGTCTGCGGGGGCATCTCGCAGCCGGCGACCCGCTACGGGGCACGCGTGATCTGGCTCCTGCCGCTTGTCGCCACGATCCTCGTCGTCTTCGCACGCCGGTCGAGGCAGTTCGACGTGCCTTCGGAGGCGCGTGCATGACGCCGCCGCTGGCGATATCGGTGGTCATGCCGGCCTTCCGGGCGGAGGCGCTCCTGCCGCGCGTGCTCGAGCCGCTGATGGCGATGCAGGCGCGGGGCGACGTGTGCGAGGTGCTCGTTGTCGACGACCGATCGCCCGACGCCACGGCCGAGGTCGCGCGGCAGCTTGGCGCGCGGGTCCTGACGACGCCGGAGAACGGCGGGCCGGGACTGGCGCGCAACCTTGCGGCGGAGCACGCCGCCGGTGACATCCTTTGGTTCGTGGATAGCGACGTGATCGCGTGGGAGGACGGGGCGGTCAAGCTCCAGCGTGCTTTCGCCGACCCGACGGTGGCGGCCGTCTTCGGCTCCTACGACGACGCTCCGGACGGGGCACCCTGGTTCTCGCGCTACAAGAACCTCATGCACCGGTTCTATCACCAGAAGGCAAACCGCAATGCGCAGACTTTCTGGGCCGGCTGCGGCGCCGTCCGCAAGGATGTGTTCCTCGCCATCGGCGGTTTCGACACGGACACCTACCGCGTCCCGTCCATCGAGGACATCGAGCTTGGCTACCGCATCCGCCGCGCCGGAGGGCGGATCGTTCTCGACCCGACGCTCCATGGCAAGCACCTCAAGGTCTGGACGCCGACGAACGCCATCCACACCGACATCTTCCGCCGTGCGCTGCCGTGGTCTCGGCTGATGATCGCGCGCGAGGGCGTGGCAAACGATCTCAACACCAGCCACGGCGAGAAGCTGAAGGCGGCGGTGGCGGGGCTCTTGATCCTCTCGGTTCTCGCGCTGCCCTTCGCTTTGGCCCTTTGGCCCGTCGTGACGGGGCTGGCCGGTCTCGCGCTGGTGCTCAACTGGGATTTCGCCCGTTTCCTCTACCGGAACGGCGGGGCCGCCTTCGCGGTGCGTGCACTCGCCTACCACCAGTTCTACTACGTCTATTCGGCGGCCGCCTTCGTCTGGTGCCTGTTCGAATACCATGTGCTCGGTATCAGGAACCGGCTGCATGTGCCCTGAGGCGCGCGGCCATGAACGGAAAACGGTGAAGGGAATGAAGGACATGAAGGATCGGACCGCAGAGGCGGGGGCCATGGCGAGCCTCGCGTCGGAGGTCGAGGGCATGTCGCTCAGCGTCGTGATTCCCGCCTACAACGAGGAAGGCGCGGTGCGCCACACGATCGAGGACGTGCGCGCCCATCTGGACCCGCTCGGGCTTCCGTACGAGATCATCGTCATCGACGACGGGTCCGAGGACCGGACGCTCGAGATTGCCCGAGAGACCGGCGTCGTCGTGGATTCGAACCAGGTCAACACCGGCTACGGGGCGAGCCTGAAACGGGGCATCAAGCACGCCCAATACGAATATGTCGCGATTCTCGACGCGGACGGAACCTACCCTGCGCGCTACCTGCCGCCGATGCTCGCCATGTGCCGCAACCAGGACATGGTGGTAGGCGACCGGGGGGCGGCGATGAAGAACGTGCCGATGATCCGCCGCCCGGCGAAGTTCATCTTGAACCACTTCGCCTCGTTCCTGGCCGAGCGGAAGCTGAACGACCTCAACTCTGGCCTGCGAATCTTCCGCAAATCGGAGCTGGTGCCCTTCGTGCCGCTCCTGCCGCAGAAATTCTCCTTCACCACGACGATCACGCTCTGCATGGCCTGCAACGGCAAGCGGATGATCTACACCCCGATCGAATACGGCAAGCGCGTGGGCAAGTCGAAGATCCGCCCCGTCGACTTTCTCAACTTCATCATCCTCGTCCTCAGGATGACCGTCCTCTTCAACCCGCTCCGCGTGTTCATCCCGCTTGGCCTCGCGCTGATGGCGCTCGGGGTCACGAAGTTCGTCTATGACATCTTCATGGACAACCTTTCGGAGACCACGATCTTCGCCTTCCTCTCGGCGCTCATCATCTGGTCGCTCGGCCTCATTGCCGACATGATCTCGCGCCTGCATCTGAGGCCCTGACGTGGCGATCCCTGGCAAGGCGCTGAAGAAATGGGCGATCCGGGCGGCCGGTTCGGCGAGCGCGCTTGCGCTCATCTTCTGGTTCCTGCCGAAGGAGGCGATCCTTCAGGGCTTCACCCGGCTGAGCTGGCCGCTCTTCCTCTCCGTCCTGGCGGCGTTCCTGCTTTGCCACGTCGCCACGGCGACGAAATGGTGGCTCCTGATGGACCGCGCGATCCCGTTCGTCACGGCGCTGCGCGCCCATTTCGCCGGGCTCGCGGCGAACCTGTGCCTGCCCGGCGCGGCGGGGGGCGACGCGGTGCGTGCGGGGCTTGCCCATGTCTCGCTCCGCGACGGACCGAAGGTGGCGGCGGCGGCGGTGGGTGACCGGATGATCGACCTCGTCGGCCTTGCCTGCCTGACGCTCTCGGGCCTTGTCCTTCTCGGTGGGCGGGGCGGCAGCCGCGGGCTCGCCTTCGGCCTCAGCGGCCTCGTCTTCGGGCTCGCCATCGCCGGCCTCTTCCTCTTTCCCGCCGTCGCGCGGATGGTCTGGGGCCGCTGGCCCGGTCTGCCCGCCCGGGGACTCGCGCTCCGGGTGGCCGACGCCTTCGCGGCCCTCGGCAAGAAGCCCGGGCTCATCCTCTTCACGCTCGTCCTCTCGGCGGCGATCCAGTCGGTGCTCATCTGGCTGTCCGTGAAGCTGGCGGAGCCGGTGGGCGTCCATGTGCCCCTCGCCGCCTGGTTCTTCGCCTGGCCGATGGCCAAGATCATCGCCACCCTGCCCATATCGCTCGGCGGGCTCGGGGTGCGCGAGAGCTCGCTCGCGGCGTTCCTCTTGCCCTTCGGGGCCAGCGCGCCCGAGGTCGTGGCGTCCGGCCTCGCCTGGCAGGGCATCCTCTACCTCGCGGGCGCCATCGGCGCGGCGGTACTCGTCGCCTCGGGCGGCGGATTCCGGCCCGCCCCGCCGCCGCTGCCGCGGCCGATGACGGAGATTTCGGAATGACGGCAAAGGCCGCTGCGGGCCAACGCCCGCTTGTGACGGTTCTGGGTGCGGGGCCGGCCGGGATCGCGGCCGCCTATGCCCTGTCGAAGGGCAAGGCCGAGGTCGAGGTGCTGGAGCGCGCGCCGGTCGCGGGCGGCAATTCGACCTCGTTCCAGATCGACGGGATATGGTGCGACTATGGCTCGCACAGGTTCCACCCGGTCGCCGATCCCGGAGTGCTGGCCGATGTCAAGGCGCTCCTTGGCCCCGACCTCCTCCTCCAGCCCCGCCACGGGCGCATAAGGCTCGGCGGGCGCTGGATCCACTTTCCTCTGAAGCTTCAGGACGCGCTCCTGAAACTGCCCCCGGCCTTTGCGGCCTCGCTCCTCGGCGACATGGCGCTGAAGAAGTTCCGCAAGAAATCCGCCGGGCCGCGCAGCTTCTCCTCCGTCCTCTATGACGGGCTCGGGCCGACGATCTCGGAAAACTTCTACTTTCCCTACGTGAGGAAGCTCTGGGGGCTCGATCCCGACAAGCTTGCCGTGACGCTGGCGGAGCGGCGCGTCTCGGGCTCCTCGGTGGGCAAGATCCTCGGCAAGATGGTCCGCATGGTGCCCGGTCTCCGTGGCGCGACGACGGGGAGGTTCTTCTATCCGAAGCATGGCTTCGGGCAGATTTCCGGGGCGATGATGGCGGCGGCGGAAACGCAGGGGGCGGCGTTCCGCTTCCGGACGGACATCGTCCGGATCGAGCGCGAGGGCAACCGGGTGACCGCTGTCGTCACGAAGGACGGCGACCGCGAAAGTCGCCTTTCGGCCGATCAGGTCTATTCCACCATCCCGCTCACGACCGTCGTTCGGCTGATGGATCCGCCTCCGCCGCCCGAGGTGATCGCAGCGGCGAAGGCCATCCGCTTCCGGGGGATGATCCTCGTCTACCTCATCCTCGGGACCGATCGCTTCACCGAGTACGATGCGCACTACTTCCCGGAGCTTTCGATTCCGATCAGCCGCATGTCGGAGCCAAAGAACTACAACTCTGCCGCAGGGCCGAAGGACCGGACGGTCCTTTGCGCCGAGCTTCCCTGCGACCCCGGCGAGAAGTGGTGGGACATGTCGGACGCCGAACTGGGGCGTTACTACCGCGAGTGGCTTGGCCAATTGGGCCTGCCCGTCACGGTGCCGGTGATCCGGACCGAGACGCGGCGGATCGCGCATGCCTATCCGGTCTACGACATCGACTACCAGCGCCATTTCGAGACGGTGGACAACTGGCTGTCCTCGCTCGACGGGTTTCTCAGCTTCGGTCGGCAGGGGCTTTTCGCCCATGACAACACCCACCACGCCTTCGCCATGGCCTATGCCGCCGCCGAGGTGCTGACCCCGGAGGGCGGCATCGACCGCGCGAAATGGGCCGCGCACCGGCATGAGTTCGAAAGCCACCGGGTCGAGGACTGACGTGGCGGGACCGGTCGTCGATATCCTGATGTACCACTCCATCTCGAACCGGGGGGGAGCGACCTCCATCGCGCCGGCTGTGTTTGCCGACCAGATGGCCGCGATCGCCGAGGCGGGCGTTCCGGTCATCTCGCTCGACGCCCTTGTCGCGAGCCGGTCCGGGCGAGGTGACCTTGCGCCACGGTCGGTGATCCTCACCTTCGACGACGGATTCCAGGATTTCGCCGATGCTGCCTGGCCGGTCATGTCGAAGCACGGCTTCCGCCCCATCGTCTACCTTCCGACGGCCTTCATCGGCAGGGCGGAGGGCTGGCACGGCATCGCCGAGCCGCCGCGGGCGCTGATGGGCTGGGGCACGATCCGGGCGCTCGCGCGGGACGGCGTCGACTTCGGCAGCCATACCGTCCACCACCCGAACCTCACTGCCATGACGGGTGACGAGGCGGAGGCGGAGCTTCGTCGCTCCCGGACCGAGATCGAGGAGCGCATCGGCACCGAGGTCCGGCATTTCGCGCCGCCTTACGGGCTTTCGGACGAAGGGATGCGCATACGGATCTCGGCGCACTACCGGACCTCGGTCGGCACGAGGCTCGGCGAGGTTCGTTCGCAGGACGACCTTTTCGATCTGCCTCGGCTGGAGATGTTCTACTTCACCGACCCCGCGCGCTGGCGTGCTCACCTGCGCGGGCGGGGCGCGTCATACCTGGCGCTCAGACGCACCCTGCGCGCGGTCAAGGCGAAAGTCGCAAGCCCCTGGCAGGGGCTGGGTCAGGGCGGGACGCCACTCTGTATCGTCATGTTCACGACGTTCTATCCGCCCTACTCCTTCGGCGGCGATGCGATCGGCGTGCAGCGGATGGCGCGCGCGCTGGCGGCGCGCGGGCATGATGTGACCGTCGTCCACGACGAGGACAGCTACCTGATCCTTGGCGGCAAGGTTCAGGCCGAAGGACCGCCCGACGGCGTGCGGCGGATCGGGCTCAGGGCCCGGCACGGTCTCCTGTCGAACCTGCTTACCCAGCAGCTCGGGCGCCCGGTCATCCATGCCGCCCGCATCCGTGCGATCATTGCCGAGCGCAGGCCCGACATCCTGTGGTACAACAACACCTCGCTCATCGGCGGGCCCGGCCTTCTGCCGATCGGAGAGGCGCTGAAGATCTACGAGGCGCATGAGCACTGGCTGGTCTGTCCCACCCACGTCCTCTGGCGCTACGGGCGGGAGCTTTGCGACGAGCGCCATTGCCTGAAGTGCCAGATCGCCTACAGGCGCCCTCCGCAACTCTGGCGTCATGCCGGGGTTCTCGACCGCGCGCTCGACCATATGGACCTCGTCATCGCGAAGAGCGAGTTCAGCCGCGCGAAGCATCGCGACTTCGGCTTGCGGCACGAGATGGAAGTGCTGCCCTACTTCCTGCCCGACCTGCCGAAACTCGCCGAACCTTTCCGCGGTCATCCCCGCCCGTACTTCCTGTTCGTCGGTCGCCTGGAGAAGATCAAGGGCCTGCAGGACGTCTTCCCGGCGATGGATCGCTACCCCGATGCCGATCTCCTGATCCTGGGCGATGGCGACTATGCCGGAGCGCTCAGACAGCTTGCGGCGGGGCGGAAGAACATCCAGTTCCTCGGCCGCAAGGCGCCCGAGGAGCTCGACGCCTACTATCGCGGGGCCGAGGCGCTGATCGTTCCGTCCGTCTGCTACGAGACCTTCGGGATTATCCTGATCGAGAGCTTCCGCCTCGGCACCCCCGTCATTGCCCGACGGCTCGGCCCGTTCCCCGAGATCGTGGAACGCGCGGGCGCGGGCGCACTCTTTGAAACAGAGTGCGACCTGATCGCGGCGATGCAGATGGTGCAGGCCGACCCTGCGCGCCGTGCGGCCTTGTCGAAAGCTGCGCGGACCGCGTTCGAGATGCACTGGCGCGAGGATCGGGTGATGGCGGCCTACGGTGCGGCCTTCGCCCGGGCGGCGCATCGGCGGGGCGACCGGACGCTTGCCGCCCGTCTCGAAGCGGGTGCGTTCGAAGGGCGCTGAGCGGGTTCCCTCCGCTCAGCCCGCCACGGAAGCGATGCGATGTGCGTTGGCCATCACCGGAAAGGTGATCGTGGTCGCCGGAATCGCCGGCAGGATGCTTGCGTCGACCACATGGAGCCGCGATAGCCCGGATGGTCGTCCGAGAGGATCGGATTGCGCGCCCGAAGGATCGGAGGCCATCGGCAGGCTCGCCCCGACATGGAAGCTCGATCCCGGCGCGCCTCCGCGGGTGGCAAAGGTCAATGGCACGAGGCCGGCGTGACGCATCGCCCGTCCGGTCCGGCTGGCGGCGGCCTTGACCACGCGACCCGTGTCGGGGTTCTCCTCGAGCCTCGGCCGCAGACGCCCGTCCGGGGCAAGCGTGAGGGCGATCCGGTGCGAGTGATCCGAATGCAGGAAGATCTGCGCCACCATCAGCCGGCGGGCAAGCGCGGTGAAGAGCGGGGCCGAGCCGGGCAGTTTCCTGGCGTAGTTCTGGATCAGGTCGCGGGAATAGAACTCGTTCCAGGAATAGACCTGGGCATGGACGAGGAAGGGGGAAACGTCGGGCGCGTCAAGTTCGAGGAAAACTTGCGGAAGGGTATGGAAGCGACCGCGATCTGGGCGCATCGCGTTGCGCCAGCGGTGCAGCATGGGCAGGAAGGCGTGCTGGCTGTCGCGAAGCGTAAGCTCGGCTGCACCGGGGGCGGAGGCGAGGAGGATGCGCGCCGTCTCGAGAACGCCGGCCCCGAGGAAGACGCGCGGGGTCGCGAGCACCTCGCCGCCCTCAAGGTGCAGCGTCACGCCGGTAGCGTTTTCCTCGAACCGGGTGACGATGGCACCGGGGCGGTAGCGGAAGGCGGGATTCTTGCGCAGACGCGCGATCTGGTCCCGCGCGGACCAGATCAGCCCGTATGGACAGCCGTGCAGGCAGAGGCCGCAGAGGCGGCAGCCTGCATGCACAGCCTGACGCGCGGCCCCGACGGTGAGTCCCCGGGCCGCGAGCCGGTCGCGGGCGGCGGCAAGGCGCGCAAGGAGCGCCTGCACCTGCACGGGATAGGGAAGGGGGGTGCGGCCCGCCATCGGCAGGGCAGGGAAGAGCGCCGCCAGATCGTCCTTGCGCCCGGCGACCGGCAGGAACTCGGCGACGGCGCGGTAATGCGGCGCGAAGTCGGCCTCGGTGACCGGCCAGCCTGCCATGTCGGCCTGCCGGTAGGGCAGGACCGCCGCGCCCCAGAGATTGGAGAGCCCGCCCGCCGCCCGTGAGGCGCGAAGGCCCATCCAGCCGGGCAACTCGGCGAAGGTCGCATACCCCGCCTCCATCGCGAAGTCGGAGCCGTAGCGGCGGATCTGACCGGCAGGCCCCTCGAACTGCGGCGCCATCCAGCCGGGCCTGACCTCTGGCCCCCAGCCTTCAGGATCGGTCGCGGCAAGCGCGGCGCGGCGGGTTTCGGCCGCGGATTCCAGTTCCTTGCCGCCGTCGAGCATCAGGACTGCCCGCCCGCGCGCCAGAAGCGCCGTCGCGGCGGCGGCGCCCGCCGGGCCGGAACCCACGACGACATCCGCTGCCTCAGTCACGGCGGAAGACAAGGACATAACCGTCCCCCAGCGTGCCGGGGAAGCAGCGCGCGATCTTCAGCTTGGCATCCGGAGGCGGGCTGTCCTGGCAGACGTCGAATCCAGCGCGAAGCCCGGCGTCGGCGGCGTATTGCGGGATGTCCCGCTCCACCCTCGCGGGAAAGCCGACGAGCACAAAGACGGTTCCGGGGGCCTCCATCGCGGCGCGGTATTCGTCGTCGGAATAGACCACCGGCCAGTCCGCGCCGTAATAGGCGACGTTCTGTCCCGCGTAGCCGAGCGCGATGGCCCGATCGCCCGGCTTGCGCGCGCTCTCGACGAAAGCGAAGGCGCCGGCGATGTCCTGCTTGGGAAAGGCGTAGTTGCGTTTGGCAAGCAGGGCCGAGATCAGCACCATGAGGACGACGCCGAGAAGCCAGAGCGCGCGGGCCACCCGCTCTCCGCCCGCGAGGCGGCCGATGATCGTGCACGAAAGGCGCACGCCGGCCACGATGAGGATCATCATGAGCCCGATATCGACGAAGAAGAACCGGGGCCAGATCCGCATTCCAACCGCCATGAGGAGCGCCGTGGTCAAGACGATGTGGAGCGCGACCACCGGCGCGAAGAGCGGTGCCGCGCCATGCAGGCTGATCGCGCCGAGGACGCAGAGGACGAGCACGGCCGCGCCCACCACCGGCACGAGCGGACCTGCGTCGCCGATGCCGGTCCGGATCGCCTCGAACGCGGTCCAGACCGGGTTCTGGTATTCCTTCATCAGGTCCACCGCCGAGCCTTCGGAAACCGTGGACACCGCGTGGAACACGCTTGGCAGGATCGGCAGGTAGACGATAATGGTCAGCAGGCCGCCGATGAGGAAACCGAGGAAGGGAAGCCGGACGACAGGGGCCCGCAGCGTCCCGCGCAGGGCACGCGAAAGGACGACGGCAAGCCAGAGAAATCCGAGCGCCACGAAGAAGAAGGCGCCGGTCAGGTGGGTGAACACGGCCCCCACGAGACAGAGCGCGAAGGCGATCCAGTTGCGCCATTCCGGCGCCTTCATCCCGCGCAGGAAGTAGAGAAGCCCGAGCGTCGAGAAGAGTGCAAGCCCGGTGTAGCCGCGCGCGTTCTGGGAAAACCAGATCTCGTGGTAGCTGAGCGCAAGGAGAAGTGCGGTGACATGGGCGATGGCGGTGCCGGCGACCTCGCGCGCGAGCACCCAGGTCGCCCAGATCGTGGCCACTCCGAAGAGCATCGCCGGGAGCCGCACCGTCCACGGGGCCTCCCCGAAGGCCGCAATCGACAGCTTCACCGCGAAGTTGTGCAGATAGTGGTGGTTCATCGAGTAGCTTTGCAGCATCTCGCCCCAGCGGAAGTGCACATGGGTCACGAGGGTCTGGATCTCGTCGTGCCACATCGGCGCGTCAAGTTTCCAGAGCCGCAGCAGGGTCGCCAGGGCCAGGATGAGGACGAGCCAGAGGATGTCGGTGCGCGAAGCGGATTTCATGGTCATGCCGGCTGGAGGCCGCGTTTTTCGGCGATGATGTCGCCGATGATCTCGGAAAGCGGGCGGTGCGGCCGAAAGCCGATCGTGCGTTCCAGCTTCGACACGTCGGGCAGGCGGCGCGCCATGTCCTCGAAGCCGGCGGGATAGACGTCGGAATAGGGGACGAGCCGGATTGGAGAGGGTGACCCGGTCATCTCGATGACCTTCTCGGCGAGTTCGCGGATCGTCACCTCCTGGTCGTTGGCAACGTTGAAGACCTCGCCCTGCGCCGCCGGCGTCGCCATCAGCCGTACCAGCGCCTCCACCACGTCGGCGACATGGCCGAAGCAGCGCGACTGCTCTCCCGTGCCGTGCACCAGAAGGGGGCGGCCGTCGAGAGCCGCTTGCACGAAGTTCGGCAGCACCATCCCGTAGCGCCCGGTCTGGCGCGGCCCGGTGGTGTTGAAGAAGCGCAGGATCACCGCGGGCAGACCCACTTCGCGGACATATGCCAGTGTCAGGAACTCGTCGAGCTGCTTGGCCGAGGCGTAGGACCAGCGCAGGTTCTTCGTCGCCCCGATGGTCAGGTCGTCGTCCTCGGAGAAGGGAAATTTCATCGCCTTGCCATAGACCTCCGAGGTCGAGGCGACAAAGGTCAGCTTCCGGTCCTTCAGCGCGGCCTTCAGCACATTCTCGGTTCCATTGATATTCGTCAGGATCGAGCGCGAGGGCTCATCCATGATGAGCTTAACGCCGACGGCGGCGGCGAGGTGGAAGACCGTGTCCGCCTCGTCGACGAGGCTCTGGACCAGCGAGGGATCGAGGATCGTGCCGACGACAAGACGGAAACGGTTGCTGCCGACAAGTCCCGCGAGGTTCTCGCGCCGGCCGGTCGAAAGATCGTCAAGGGCGGTGACGGAGTGACCCTCGGCCACGAGGCGTTCGGAAAGATGCGAGCCGATGAAGCCGGCGCCGCCCGTAATGAGTATCTTCATATTGCCTCGCGTGAAATCCCGCCATCCAATCCGGCCGCGATCCTAGCATGGAGGGCCGACCTCGGCCATGCGGATATCCCGACTTGGCGCACGGCCGGAAACAGTTCTGCGGTGCGGCACCCGATGAACCGGGGCCGCGAACACTCGCGCGCGCAGGCGGTCGGTCAGCCGGCGGCGCGACGCAGAATCATTTCGCGCCGAAGTGACCCGACGGCAGGCAATTGGCTCCAAAACCGGACGGCGGATGGGATTGTCCGTCCCGAAGGTACAACATTCCGGACTGGCCATCAGGCATTTGCCTGTCTAAACCGATACGTGCATGTTACCGGAGGTCGGTGTTATTTTGCGGCCGCTTCGGACGCAGTGCTGCGAGTTTGACCATGACGAATGCCTTTTCGCTGTTTTCGTCCCTGAAGGACCGGATCGCCCGCCACGAGGCTCGGATCGCCACCGTGGGGCTCGGCTATGTCGGCCTGCCGCTGGCGCTGACGATCAGCGAGGCTGGGTATCCCACGACCGGGCTCGACCTGAACGAGGCCCGCGTCGCCGCAATCAACGCTGGCGAGCGCGTGATCTCGTACTTTCCCGAGGACCGGATCCGCAACGCGGTGGCCGGCGGCCGGTTTGCGGCGACGCATGACCGGACGTCCCTTGCCGATGTCGACGTGATCCTCATCTGCGTGCCGACGCCCCTGTCGCCGAGGCGCGAGCCCGACCTGAGCCATGTCGTCCGCGCTGCCGAAGGTATCGCCGAATGGCTGCGGCCCGGTCAGCTTGTCGTTCTGGAAAGCACCGTCTGGCCGGGCGCGACGGCGACGGTCGTCAAACCCATTCTCGAAAGCGGCGGACTGCGTGCGGGCGAGGATTTCTTCCTTGCCTTCTCGCCCGAGCGCGAGGATCCGGGCAACCACAAGTTCGACACGCGGTCGATCCCGAAGGTCGTGGGTGCCGATGACGCCCGGTCGCGCGAACTGATCGACCTCTTCTATTCGCAGATCGTGACGAAGACCGTGCCCGTCAGCTCGCTCGCCACGGCCGAGGCGGTGAAGCTCGCCGAGAACAGCTTCCGCACCGTGAACATCGCGCTCGTGAACGAGATGAAGGTGGCGATGGAGGCAATGGGCGTCGATGTTTGGGAGGTCGTGCAGGCAGCCGCCACAAAACCCTTCGGCTACATGCCGTTCTTTCCGGGTCCCGGAATTGGCGGCGACTGCATCCCGGTCTCGCCGGCATACCTTTCGTGGCGGGCAAAGGACGTGGGTTCGGCCATGCCGATCGTCGATCTGGCGCGGACGAACAACGAAAACGCCCCCGACATGATCGCCGGGCGCGTCGCGGTGGAACTGTCGAAGCACTCCAGGGTGCCGGTTACGGGTGCGAGGGTTCTGATCCTCGGCATTGCCTACAAGAAGGACGTCGAGGACACCCGTGTCAGTCCGGCGCTCGCAATCCTCAAGCGGCTTGAGGCGATGGGGGCGACGTGCGACTTCCACGATCCCTATTTCCCCGTGATGCCGTTGACGCGCGACGACCCGGACCTGGCGGGGCGCAGGTCCGTGCCGCTGACGGAAGAGGTCGTGGTCGGCTATGACGCCGTCCTGGTGGCCACCGACCACAGTCTGGTGGACTATGCGCTGGTTGCCCGCGCGGCCCGGCTTCTGCTCGATACGCGCAACGTGTTCGCGGCCCGCGGCATTCTGCCGCCGGCGGGCCGCTTCGTGAAGATATGAGTTTGCCGCGCTGCGGCATCGTGAGTGTTGGAGGAGCGATTCGGATGGTTTTTCTGTTTGCTTTGGTCCGGTCGGCAATTTTCAACCAATGGTTGAGTGCTGGACAGGTCCCGGTTCCGCTGCACGTGCGAAAGGCAACGAAGCGACAGTGAAACGCCGGATTGGTTCCGTTCATGGCGTGCTTGTTACGCCCTGAGGCGAAGATGGTTTTGTCCCTGCGACGCCAGCCTGTATAGTTGTCGCCGTAGGGTGGATTTGAAGTCAGATCGATTTTTTCGGGAACGGTGGTGGTCGGAATGCAGAAGGAAGAGCTTTGTCCCGTCGTGGTGATCGGCGGCGGCCCTGCCGGGCTGACCGCAGCCTACGAGTTGCAGAAACGGTCGGCACGGCACAAGCCGAAGGTCTACGAGGGCGGGACGATGGTCGGTGGCATTTCGCGCACCGAGTCCAACAACGGCTACCGGTTTGACATCGGCGGCCACCGCTTCTTCACGAAGGTGAAGGAGGTCGAAGACATGTGGCACGAGGTGCTGCAGGACGACTTCATCACCGTGCCGCGCCTCAGCCGCATCTACTACCGCGAGAAATTCTTCGACTACCCGCTGAAGCTGATGAACGCGCTCGTCAACATCGGCCCCTACGAGTCGATGCGCATCCTCCTGTCGTATTTCAAGTGGCAGGTCCGTCCCTACAAGAAGGAGGAGAGCTTCGAGGAGTGGGTGATCAACCGCTTCGGCGGGCGGCTCTACATGCACTTCTTCCGCAGCTACACGCAGAAGGTCTGGGGCATCAGTCCGAAGGAAATCCGCGCCGACTGGGCGGCCCAGCGGATCAAGAACCTGTCTCTTTTCAAGGCGGTGTGGAACGCGATCTCGGGTGCGAACGACACGACGAGCCTGATCGAGGAATTCCAGTATCCCCGCCTCGGCCCGGGCATGATGTGGGAACGGACGGCGGAACTGGTGGAGGAGCGGGGCGGCGAGGTGCATCTGCGTTCCGAGGTTGTACGCGTGCACCGCAAGGGCAACCGCGTGACCTCCATCGACGTGAAGCATTGGCACGAGGACGGGCGCGAGCCGGTGGTGGAACGGGTCGAGGGTGAGCACTTCGTCAATACGATGGCGCTGCGCGACCTCATCCACGCCTTCGATCCGCCGCCGCCGCCCGAGGTCGTCGCGGCTGCGGACAAGCTCAAGTACCGCGACTTCCTGATCGTGACGCTGGTTCTCGACCATGCCGACCCGTTCAGGGACAACTGGATCTACATCCATTCGCCGAAGGTGAAAGTCGGACGCATCCAGAACTTCCGCGCCTGGTCGAAGGAGATGCTCCCCGACCAGAACACCGCCTCGATCGGCATGGAGTACTTCTGCCAGCAGGGCGACGGTCTCTGGACCATGTCGGACGACGAGTTGCGCAAGCTCGCCGCGCAGGAGTTGGAACAGCTCGGCCTTGCCAGGGCCTCCGACGTTATCGGCGCGGCGATCATCCGCCAGCCGAAGGCCTATCCGGTCTACGACGGCGAATACCGTGCCGCGCTCGATGTGCTCGAGGACTGGATCCTCGGCCTCGAGAACTTCCAGACCGTCGGCCGCAACGGTCTGCACCGCTACAACAACCAGGACCATTCGATGCTTTCGGCGATGTATGCCGCGCGCAATATCCTGGGTGAGAAGAACGACGTCTGGAACGTCAACGTCGAACGCTCCTACCACGAGGAGTTCGAGGTCAAGAAACCCGCCGGCAGCGTCAAGCCGGCGCTGGCGGCAGAGTGATCGGAAAGCCTCCGCCTCCCCGGGGGTGGCGGAGGGTCTGATCGTCGGCCCGGTGAGCATATGAGCCGGAGGGCCGTCGTCCGCAGGGCATGAGGCCTCATGGGTCGCCGTGCCGCAGGCCCATCGTGCGGGGGGCCGATTCTCCGGAACGGGAATCAATAGCGCAATGTCCGGGCAGGACGGCCGGAGTTTATTTCCGGTTGGTTAACGATGCGCCCGGTGAGACGGCGCATCGTTCATAGCAACCTGTGGTTGTCGGAAAAATGGCGCGTTCGCGGCGCGATTCCGGCGCAATCCCGTCATGTTTCCGACAATTCTGCGCTCAAATATGGGCCTCAGGTCACGAGTTCGAGCGTAAAAAAACCACAATCCGCCCACCTGGAGGCACATTCCCATGACCGATCTCGTCGAGAAAGCCCGCCTTGGCCGCACCAACGCTCTCGCCCATATTTCCGGCGCCGCACGCATGGGCCACGGCTGCGGCCGCGATGCCGTGAGCCGTCACTCGGTTCCCTTCGCCTTCGTGTCCAGCCGCGCGAAGCTGGGCGGCAGGTAATCCCCGCGACGGCCGCTGCAAGCCGTCCTGGGCAAAGGGGCGCGTCCGGGGGACGCGCCCTTTTCCGTTTGAATTCAGGCCTCTGGCCCGTCCTTTCCGGCGTCCGTTGTGACCCCGGTCCTGACCGTGGTGACGAGCGCGGCGAGCGCGCCCATGGCGAGGCGAGGAGAGCGCTACTTCGGACTGCAGGCCGGGCTTCAGCCCGGCCTCCGGCACAACAAGCGGGAGGCGGCAATCCGGCAGCGCCGGTTCTGGAAGCACCATATCCGCGACGAGGCGGATCACGCCGCGCATGTCCGGTATTGCCACATGAACCCGGTGAAGCACGGATTCGTCGAACGACCCGAGGATTGGCCGTATTCGTCGATCCACCGGGAGATCGCGGCGGGGCGATGGTAGGGTGCGTGATTTCACGCACCGATGTTGGCGCAAGGGTAGGATGCGTGATTTCACGCACCAACAATGGCCGGGGGATGGTGTTCGGGTCGGGCAATGGTGCGTGCGAGCACGCACCCTACGGCTTCATTGCAGGTCAATGTCGTCAAACCACGATTGAGCGATTCGCGCGTTTCGGCGTATCCTGTCCCTGCTGGACGGCATGGAGAGGCCGGATGCGCTGGAAAATCGAGGAATATGACGGGCATCGGTTGCTTGGCTCCTATTTGGTTCCAGGAAACTTGGGCCGGACGGGGCTGAATCGAATCCTATGCCAGCTTGCTGCGCGACATTTGAACCCGAAAGAAGTCATCGCGGCCAATCTTAGAAAGGGGATGCGTGGCAAGACCAACCTGCTTGAAGTCAAAGACGACAACGGCGGGTTGCAAGTTGGTGAGAATCCATTCCTGACCGCGCGGAAGGTGGACGAGTAGGTATGCTCACCAGAACGGCGGCTTCCATATTGCTCTTATTGCTCGCGACTACGGCGACTGCACAGTCTTTCTCAAAGGATCGCCTCAGCGATTGGCAATTCAGATTCTATGCCTGCAAGCACGTCATAATGGGTGCCGCGTTTGTCACCCGCGTAATGGATCAGCAACATGTCACGGATCAAGAAGGCATCGACGGCATTGCAGCTCAGTTGGCGCCTTTGCTCGCAAAAGGAATGCTTGAGATTGAGAAGGAATACCAATTCTCTGAGGGCGAAGCGCAGTTCGTGAGTGACCTTACGTTTGCCGTTGTTTCAGGGATGGTAGCCGGGGGATTTGAACTGTCAGACACACAACTCATGAATTCGGGAAGCGATATCTGCATCCACACCATCGATGATATGGCTCAATAAATGAACCTGTTGACACGGCCCTCGGCTTGCGCCGAGAGCGTTCGGCATTGAGGGCCTTCCATTGGAAGGTCGTCCAGGCGCCCCTCACCGCGTAAACTTCTTGTACTTCACCCGCTTCGGCTCGATGCTATCCGGCCCCAACCGCCGGACCTTGTCTTCCTCGTAGGCCTCGAAGTTGCCCTCGAACCATTCGACATGGGCGTCGCCCTCGAAGGCAAGTATATGGGTGCAGAGCCGGTCGAGAAAGAAGCGGTCGTGGGAGATGATGACGGCGCAGCCGGCGAAGTCGTCGAGGGCGGCTTCGAGCGCCTGCAGCGTCTCCACGTCGAGGTCGTTGGTCGGTTCGTCGAGGAGGAGGACGTTGCCGCCGGATTTCAGGAGCTTCGCCATGTGGACGCGGTTCCGCTCGCCGCCCGACAGGAGCCCCACCTTCTTCTGCTGGTCACCGCCCTTGAAGTTGAACGAGGAGCAATAGGCGCGGGAGTTCACGGTGACGTCGCCAAGCTCGATCTGCTCGGCGCCGCCGGAGATTTCCTCCCACACCGTCTTGCCCGCATCCAGCGCGTCGCGGGACTGGTCGACGTAGGACAGCTTCACCGTGTCGCCGTAGCTGACGGTGCCGGCGTCGGGCTTTTCCTGCCCGGTGAGCATGCGGAAGAGCGTGGTCTTGCCGGCGCCGTTCGGGCCGATGACGCCGACGATGCCGCCGGGCGGAAGCGCGAAGGACAGGTCCTCGATCAGCTGCTTGTCGCCCATGTGCTTCTTCAGCCCCTCGACCTCGATCACCTTGCCGCCAAGGCGGGGGCCGTTCGGGATGACGATCTGGGCGCGGGAAAGCTTGTCGCGCTCGGACTGGTCGGCAAGTTCGTTGTAGCGGTCGATCCGGGCCTTCTGCTTGGCCTGCCGCGCCTTGGCGCCGGCGCGGATCCATTCGAGTTCCTTCTCCAGCACCTTCTGGCGCGCCTTGTCCTCGCGCGCTTCCTGTTCGAGGCGCTTGGCCTTCTGTTCGAGCCAGGCGGAATAGTTGCCCTCGTAGGGAATGCCGCGGCCGCGGTCCAGCTCCAGAATCCAGCCGGTGATGTCGTCGAGGAAGTAGCGGTCGTGGGTGACGATGAGGATCGTGCCCCTGTACTCGATGAGGTGCTTCTGGAGCCAGGCGATGGTCTCGGCATCGAGGTGGTTCGTGGGCTCGTCGAGCAGGAGCATGTCGGGCGCTTCAAGGAGGAGCTTGCAGAGTGCCACGCGCCGGCGTTCGCCGCCCGAGAGGGTGTCGACGTCGGCGTCGTCGGGCGGGCAGCGCAGCGCCTCCATCGCGACGTCGATCTGTGAATCGAGGTCCCAGAGGTTCTCGGCGTCGATCTCGTCCTGGAGCTTCGCCATTTCCTCCGCGGTCTCGTCGGAATAGTTCATGGCGAGGTCATTGTAGCGGTCGAGCTTGGCCTGCTTGGCCTTGACGCCCTCCATGACGTTGCCGCGGACATTGAGCGCGGGGTCGAGCTGCGGTTCCTGCGGCAGGTAGCCGACGGTGGCGCCCTTGGCGGCCCAGGCCTCACCCGAGAAGTCCTTGTCGAGGCCGGCCATGACGCGCAGGAGCGTGGACTTGCCCGAGCCGTTGACGCCGACGACGCCGATCTTCACGCCGGGCAGGAAGTTCAGGCGGATGTTCTCGAACACCTTCTTGCCGCCGGGATAGGTCTTGGAGACGCCGTCCATGTGATAGACGTACTGGTAGCTGGCCATCGGGGAAGTCCTTCGGGAAACCGGGTTTGCGCCTGAATACAGAAGCCCGGGGGGCGGGGCAACTAGAGGCGCTTTTCGCAGAAGAGTTGGGCGTAGGGGTCGTCGTTGAAGCGCGGGATTTCGGTCCAGCCGGCCTTCCGATACATCGCGACGGCCTCGGGGAGGGCAGAGTTGGTGTCGAGGCGGAGCGCTGTCATGCCCATAT
>WBZL01000155.1_pt2 | contig 35702 bp, 31 predicted proteins | sample 5204291 | NCBI WGS metagenome assembly WBZL01 (sample SAMN12344345, study PRJNA552823) | activated sludge metagenome | biome: Activated sludge suspended growth; feature: Nitrification reactor; material: Wastewater; isolation source: activated sludge from nitrification reactor of wastewater... | reverse complement strand
GGTTCGCCGTACCGCCATGACCGCCCTCGATGTTCTCGTAATAGAAGCGGTCGCGTCCGAGTTCCGCGAGCCGCGCCGCCGCCTTGCGGGCATGCGCCGGGTGCACGCGGTCGTCGCGCGTCGAGGTGTAGTAGAACACCGGCGGGTAGTCGACGCCCGCACGCAGGTTCTGGTAGGGCGACCACGCCGCCATGTAGTTCCAGTCGGCGGTGGCGGGATCGCCGTATTCCGCGACCCACGACGCGCCGGCGCCGAGTCTCGTGTAGTTGCGCATGTCGAGCAGCGGCACGCCGCACACGATGGCGGCGTAGAGGTCTGGTCGCTGGTTCATGACCACGCCCATCAGCAGCCCGCCGTTCGAGCGGCCGAGCGCGCCAAGCCGGCGCGGCGTGGTGACACCCGTGCGGACCAGGTCTTCCGACACCGCGATGAAGTCGTCGAACACCTTCTGCCGGTTCTCGCGCAGACCGGCCTGGTGCCAGCGCGGGCCGTATTCGGAGCCCCCACGGATGTTGGCGAGCACGAGCACGCCGCCGCGCGCCACCCAGAGCGGACCAGCGAGCGCACCGTGCTGCGGCCGCGCGGGATCCTCGTAATAGACCGGCTGTGTGGCGCTGAGGAACCCGCCGTAGGCGTACTGCACCGTCGGCGCCGACCCGCGACGCAGCACCTCGGCGCGACCCATCACGAAGTACGGGATGCGCGTGCCGTCCTTCGAAGTCGCGAAGCGCTGCTCGACCACGACGCCCTGCGCGTCGTAGGTCGCCGTCGCGCGGGCGATCTCGCGCACGCGGTTGCGCGGGTCGACGTGGTGCAGGCTGAGCGGCGTCGTGAGGCTTTCGTGCGTCAACAGCGCCTCGTCGGTGCCGCCGCCCGCCGAGGCGATCTTGAGCGTGCCCTGCGCGGGCATCGGGACCGGCTCGAGCCGCCACGTGCCCACCGGCGTCCGCACGGCCCGCGCGGCGCGGCCCGCAACGTCCTGCAGGTACTGCAGGACGAGGCCGGTGCGACCGACGGCGACCTCCTCGACGGATTGCCTGTCGTCGGGTGCGAAAACGAGATCGACCGAGCCACGATCGAGGTCGTAGGCGACGACCGATCCCGTGGAGAAGTCGTGCCCGCCGTGCGACCAGGCCTCGCGCAGCCGCACGATCGCGCGTCCGTCGAGCACGCCCTCGAGGTCTGCATTCGGCGGCAGCGGCAGGCGCTGAGGGCTGGCGAGATCGCGCAGCAGGAAGTACTCGGACTCGAAGAACGAGGTCGCGCGCACCACGAAGGCCCGCGGCCGGCCGTCCTGCTCGACCTGCGGGCGCACCGACACGTCCTGCGGCTGGCCTTCGTAGAGCGTCACGGCCCGTGACAGTGGCGTGCCGCGGCGCCAGACCTTGACGACCCGCGCGTAGCCGGAGTGCGTCAGCGTGCCCTCACCCCAGTCCGTACCGACGAGCAGCGTGTCGTCGTCGACCCAGGCCAGTGCGGACTTGGCCGCGGGCAGGACGAAGCCGTCGCGCAGGAACGCACGTGTCGCGGTGTCGAACTCGCGCCACGTAGAGGTGTCGCCGCCGCCACGCGACATCTCGACCATGCAGCGCCGGTGCGCAGGCTCGAGACAGGTGACCTCGCCCGCGATCCAGTTCTCGCCCTCGTCGCGCGCAAGACGGTCGAAGTCGATCAGCGCTTCCCAGCGCGGCGAGCCGGCCAGGTAGCTCGCGACGTCGGCCCGGCGCCAGACGCCGCGTACCTGCACGTCGTCCTGCCAGAAGTTGTACACATGGCCGGCGTGGATCGACCCGACGGCAATCCGCTGCGGCGAGGTCAGCACCGCGCGTGCTTCGGCACGCATGGCCGCGAAGCGCGGCTCGGACTCGAGCAGCGGCAGCGACCGCGCGTTCTGGGCACGCACCCAGTCGAGGGCCGCCGCGCCGTCGATGTCCTCGAGCCAGGCGTGCGGATCGGCGTCACTCGCCGCCGCCGCGGGAAATGCGGCCGCCAGCGTCGCCGAAAGAACCAGCAGCAGCAGGGGAACGTATGGCAAGGCGGGGCTCCTGTCAGCGGCGCAACATCAGCACGTTGCCGGTCACGGCGACCGCGGCGCCCAGCAGCGTCAGGTACTCGGGCCGGAAGCCCTCGAACGCGACCGAGACGAGCAGCGCGAGCAGCGGCGTCATCACGCCGACGGACGCGGTGGGCCCGGGGCCGATGCGCTCCTGCAGCGTGAGAAAGCAGGCAAAGGTCAGCGCTGAACCGGCCAGCGCGAGGTACAGCAGCGAGAGCCACCACGACGGCGCCGACGGCAAGGTGAAATCGTAACCCATCGCCAGGGCGAACACCGCGGACACGGCCGCACCGTAGAGCATGCCGTAGGCCAGCGCGGGCCAGAACGGCAGTCCGTTCACGCGGTTGCGGCTCGCCGTCAGGCTGCCGACGGCAGAGAGCAGCACGGAACCCGCCGTGAACGCCACACCGGGTACGACATGGCTGCTCGCGACCGTCGCACGTCCGAACTCGGGCCAGAAGATCAACGACACTCCGGCGATGCCGAGCATGCCGCCGACCGCGAAACGGCGCGTGAGGCGCGTACCGAACAGCCACCGCGCACCGAGCGCGGTCACGAGCGGCGACGCGGAATAGCCGACCGCGACGAGCCCCGACACGATGTGCCGTTCGGCATGGTAGACGCACAGGTAGGACACTCCGTACAGGAAGCTGCCCTGCAGGAACAGTCGCGCATGTTCGCGCCGCGTGAACCGCAGCGGCAGACCACGGGCGAAGCAGATGAGCATGACCAGGCTGCCGGCCAGGGCGAAGCGCAGCGCGACGCCGACCTCGGGCGGCGTGTCATCGAGCTGGAACGTGATCGCGTACCAGGTCGTGCCCCAGGTCAGCACGCAGATCGCGAAGAGCTGCCAGGTGAGGAGTCGGTGCATCGCAGTCTCGGCGCGCCATTGTCGCGTCACCTTCGGGCACCTGTCCACGCATCGTTGCCGGCCCGGTCAACCGGGGCGGCGCGGTGTCGCGCCGAGCGGCGACGAAACGGCGCCCGGAAGCCTCTCCCACGCCTGGCACGTGGGAGAGACGGCGAGCCTACCTGCTCTTCCAGGCCACCGAGACGCCGCAGGTGAGCGGCGCTCCGAAGATCGAAAAGCCGTTGCCGAGGAACGGAATGATGTTCGTGGGGTAGGTCTCGTCCCCGAGGTTCTTGCCCCAGACGGCGAATTCGAGGTTCTTCTCCGTCCAGTCGAACGCGATGCGCGCGTCGATGAGCGTATAGCCCTCGACCTCGGTCACCCGCCAGCTGGCCGCGTCCGCCGCGGCATTGCCCGTGTTGTATGCGATCTCCGTGCGGTAGTCGTCGGTCCACTTTGCCTCGACGCGGAACGACAGCTCATTCCCGCCGAGCGGTATCGAGTACTGAGCGAAGCCGCCGACCGCAAACTCCGGTGCGCGCGGCAGGACGGCGCCATCGTTGATGCCACCGTCCACTTCGGCACTCAGGTAGGCGACGTTCAGACCGAGATCGAGTCCGTCGACCGGGGCGGCGAGCAGCTCGAGTTCCGCACCCTGGTTCTTCGTGTCCTCGGTGAAGGTCACCAGACGCAACTGCGGGTCGAGCCGGAAGAGCTGCAGGTCCGTGTAGTCCATCAGGAACAGCGCGAGGTTCACCCGCAACCTGTTCGCGAACCACTCCGTCTTCGCGCCGACCTCGTAGCTCCAGACTTCTTCCGGCGGCGTCGCCTCGCCCACCGCGTTCACGACGTTGTTCTGGCTGGGAAAGATGCCCGACTTGAATCCCTTGCTCGCACTCGCGTAGAGCAGCCGGTCTGCGTCCAGGCGGTAGTCGACGCTGAGCTTGCCCGTGGTGGCCGTCCACGAGTCCTGCGCCTCGACGTCGTACGGCTGGCCGGGGAACAGCGGGATGCCCGGTGTCGGGTCGCCCGGAACGTTGTTGACGGCCTGCTGGTGAGCACGCTTCCGGTCCTCGGAATACCGCAGGCCCGCGGTCACGCCGAGCGCATCGGTGACCGGCCACGTGAGTTGCCCGAACGCCGCATACGTGTCGGAGTCGACGTCCTGATCGAACGTCACGTTGCCGCCCGCCGCCCGCAGGAGACTGAACTGCGAATCGAAGCTCTCGTCGCGGCGCACCTGCTCGGTGAACCAGTACAGGCCCGCCACCCACTTGACCGCCGAATCCACCGGCGAGGCGAGACGCATCTCCAGGCTGTACTGCTCCGCGTCCTCGTCGACGACGTCGCGGTTGCGCAGCACCCAGCCGTAGGGCGGCGGGAAGGGCGGCGTCACCGGTGGATTGCCATAGGGCTTGAGGCCGTCGAGATCCTCGTACCACGCGAGATCGACGGCACGCCAGCCGCCGAGCACGGTCCATGTCCCGTAGTCCGAGTCGTGCTCGTGGCGCACGGCGACGCCGTTGATCGTGCGCCGCTGGTAGCTCGCCGGGTCCGAATGGGACTCGCGCAGGTCCGAACCCTCCGGCCAGAGGGCGCGCAGCGCAGCCAGCGCCAGCAGGTTCGCCGAACCGACCTGCCCGGTGTCGAACACGGGGTACGGAACGCGCGCATTGCCGGCGCCGGTGTCGTGGACGTAGTCGTACGAGAGCAGCAGACGGTTCCGGTCGCCCGGTGCGAACAGCACCTGGCCCCGAACGCTCCAGTTGTCCTCGTCGTCCAGTTCGTCGCCCGTGACGATGTTCTCCGAGTAGCCGCCGTGCTCGCGGTGGCTGACTGACACGCGACCCGCCAGGCGTTCGCTCCCGCCATTGAGCACTCCGCGGGCCTCGATCGTGTCGTAGTTGCCATAGCCCAGCTCCGCGCTGACGAGCGTGCCTGCCTCGGGCCGCTTCGGCACGAAGTTCACCGCACCGCCCGAGGTATTGCGGCCGAACAGCGTCCCCTGCGGTCCGCGCAGGACCTCGACGCGCTGCATGTCGAAGACGTCGAATGCTGCGCCGCTGATGCGGCCGACATAGATCTCGTCCTGGAACACGCCGACCGTCGGGTCACCCGCCGCCGAATCGGAATTCGAGCCGACGCCGCGGATGTAGAACTGCGGCTCGCCGACATTCGTGCGCATCATCGTGAAGTTCGGCGTCCGCAGCGCGACTTCCTCGATACGATCGATGTTGGCCTGCGCGAGCACCCGGTCGTCGAACACCGAGAGCGCGACCGGCACGTCCTGCGCACTCTCCGCACGCTTCTGCGCCGTGACGATGATTTCCTCGAGCCCTCCGGCATCGGTCTCCGCCGCCGTCTGGGCGATCGCGGCGGGCACGGTCAGCGCCGTTCCGGCGCCTGCGAGCAGGCACCGCCTCAGGATCGTTCTGGTCCGCAACATGTCGTTATCCCCTCGTTGGTAGCTACTTGCGTTACGCAAGTCATACTTGGTATCATAATGCAAGTTGAAACAGGAGCGGGAAATGACTGCACGGCAGAAGTTCGACACCATCGTGATCGGTGCCGGTGTCGCGGGGCTGGGGACCGCCGCGCTGCTGGCGAAAGACGGGGGCCAGCGGGTACTGGTGCTCGAACGGGCACCGTTCATCGGCGGACGCACGCTTTCGTTCGTCGGTCGCGGCAACCGCGTGACGGCCGACGGCATCGAGATGGACGCACGCGCCTTCCGCAAGGCGCTGCCGTTCGCGCACTGCTACCTGGGCAAGTGCACGCCCTCGATCGAGGAGATCTTCGAGCGGGGCCTGCTCGACGGACGCACGTTCGAGGCTGGCGGCCACGGTCTGTTCTGGGGCAACTCGAGCCGCGTCGACGCCCTGATGCGTCATCTGGGCGTGCACTGGAACCTGCCGCTCAACCGGGGGCTGGGCTTCGTCGCCTGGGACGGCGAAGGCCAGCCGGGCCGCGCCTTCCAGGTCGAAAAAGGCAAGCCCTACGCCTGGATGACCGAGCAGGGCTTCCAGGCGACGATCGACCAGCTGCAGGCCATGGGCAAGTCGACATTCGAGGACATGGCGCGCCTCATGCGCACGCCGCTGCAGAGCTGGCTCGAAGAGCGCAATCTGCACCCGGAAGCCTACGACTACATCAAGGTGCTGGCGGCCTCGCAGACCGCGCAGGCCGAACCGGCGATGACCCCGACGGGCGACTTCCTGGGCTACATGGCGATCGCCGGCCAGATCCGCATGAACCTCGTCAGCGGGTCGGTCGCCACGGCCGACGAGCCCGGCTGCATCGCCATTCCGCAGCAGTTCGAGAAGGTGCTGCTCGAACACGGCGGCACCGTGCTGCGCCGGACGCGGGCGCTCGAGGTGATCATCGAAAACGGCCGCGCCACGGGCGTGCGCATCAGCGGCGAGGACAACGACTACGGCGTCGACCGCATCGTGCACGCCGACCGCATCGTCTGCACCATGCCGCCGAAGTACCTGTTCCGCGTCCTGCCGCGCGGCGCTTTCCCGAAGGAATGGGTCGAGTTGCTGGAGCGCCGGTTCTGGGGCGCCGGCCTGCTGACGGGATGGTGCGGCACGAAGCGCAGCGTCCTGCCCGACATCGGGCTCGCCGAGGGCAGCTTCGTCTACATGCCGGGCGTCATCCGTGACGAGGGTTACATCGGCGCGGTGGACATGGTGATGTGCGACTTCACGGCCTGGGGCGGCGGCACGGCGCGGCGCGGCCCGCCCGGCAAGCGCGAATACCTGTTCTCGACCGCGCTGACCGACGAGGAAATGCGCAACCCCGACCGCGTCAATCGCGTGATCGACCTGTGCGAGAACTGGGCGCGCAAGACGTTCCCGACCTGGGACCAGGACTGCGAGTTCATGCTCTGGACGCCGTCGCCCGAGGCCTACGGTCTCTGGCGGCCGGTCGGCGAGGACCGGCCCGACGTCACCTCGCCCTGGGTCGAGGGTCTCTACTTCGCCGGCGACCAGTACGGCCGGCGCCTGTGGGGCGGCGGCGTCGATGGTGCGGCGCTTTCGGCCACGATGTGCGCGGACGCGATCCTCGGCACGCAGCTCGAGGAGCAGGTCATGCCACCCTGGCACCGCGGCATCCCGGAGCTGGCCGCGTGACGAGCCGGCGCGGCGCGACGGCGATCGTCGGCATCGGCGAAGTGCCGACCGGTCGCTTCCCCGACCGCAGCGCGATCGAGTCCGCGCTGCTCTCGGCGCGCGAGGCGATGCACGACGCCGGCGTCAAGGCCGCCGAGATCGACTGCGTGATCCCGACGGGCTCGCTGTTCAGCTCGCAGTTCTCGAACGAACTCGCCACCGCGCGCCTGGTCGAGGAACTCGGCCTGCCCGCCGTCACCAGCAACTGCCAGGTCTTTTCCGGCGGTTCGAGCAGCACCAACGCGTTGCGCGTCGCGGGCGCACTGGTCGAGACGGGGCGGGCCCGCTGCGTCCTGTTCGTCCACACCGACAAGCTCGGCACGGGCGTGAGCGCGCAGGGCGGCATCGACCTGTTCTCGACGGCGGGCATTTCCGCGGAGTGGGAAGTGCCGTACGGGCAGCATTACTCCACGGTCGCCGCGCTGGCCACGACGCGCTTCAAGCACGAGACCGGCTGCACCGACGAGCAGCTTTCGGCGGTCTGCGTCTCCAACCGCAAGTGGGCGCAGTTGAACCCGAATGCGTTCTTCCACGCGCCGCTCTCCATCGAGGAGGTCATGGCGTCCAAGATGCTGTCGACGCCGCTGCGCGCCAAGCAGTCGAACATGCTGTTCGACGGTGGCGGCGCATTCATCGTGACCTCGGCCGAGCGGGCACGGGACCTCGTCGACCGCCCGGCCTACGTGCTCGGCGAAGGCGGCGCCGTGACCCACTTCGCCTACGGCCAGGAACCGGACCTCACGCGGTTCGGCTGGGCCGCGGCGGGCCGGCAGGCCTTCGCGGAATCGGGCATCGGCCCCGCCGACATCGACGTCGCCGAGATCTACGACTCCTATCCGATCTTCCAGTTGATCGCCTTCGAGGAACTGGGTCTCTGCGGCCGCGGCGAGTCGGGCGAGTTGTTCCTGCGCGGCGAGACCTGGCCCGGCGGACGGATCCCGACCACGACGGACGGCGGCATGCTGTCGAAGGGACACATCGGTGCGGGCGGGTCGGTGTCGCTGCTGATCGAAGCGGCGCGACAGGTCATGGGCAAGGCCGGCGCGCGGCAGGTGCCGGGCGCCCGCTTCGCCGTCGAGACCGCGACCGGCGGCACCTACTTTGACGCCCAGGTGACCATCCTGGGCAACGTCGTCCCCTGAGGCCCGCCATGAACGACACCCGCGTACCGCCACCGCGACCCGTACCGGTCGTCAACCGCTGGGCGCAGCCCTTCTGGGACGCCGCACGCGAGCACCGGCTGATGCTGCAGCGCTGCCGCGACTGCGCGCGGCACGTGTTCTATCCCCGACTCGCCTGCCCCCATTGCCAGGCCGACACGCTCGAGTGGGTCGACGCGAGCGGACGCGGTACGCTTTACAGCTTCACGGTCGTGATGGCCAATGCACCATCGGCGTTTGCGGCGGACGTGCCTTACGTGGTCGCCGTCGTGCGTCTCGAGGAAGGCGTGCAGATGCTGACCAACGTCGTCGACTGCGATCCCGCGACGCTGTGCTGCGACCAGCCGCTCGAGGTCACGTTCCGGCGCCGCGACGACACGTTCACGCTGCCGTGCTTCCGTCCCGCACAGGCCGCAGCTGCCGGGAGCCGCGCATGACACCCAGCAAGTACGGCGATGACTTCAAGGTCGGCGACGTCTTCCACACCCAGGCCATCACGGTCACCGAGACGCACGTCGTACAGTGGGCCGGCCTCACGGGCGATTTCTACCCGCTGCACATGGACCGCGAGTACGCCGCACGCACGCAGTTCGGCGAGCGGCTCGCACACGGGCCATTCATCTTCGGGCTCGCCGTCGGGCTGGTCGCGCTCGCGGGCTTCGGCGGCGACGCGGCGATCGCCTGGCTCGGCGTCGACGGCATGCGCATGCTGGCGCCCGTGAAGATCGGCGACACCGTGCGCGTCGACGTGCGCGTCAAGGAGGCGCGGCCGACCCGCGACCCGCGCAAGGGCATCCAGATCTGGGAATACACCGTGCTCAACCAGCGCGACGAGCGCGTGCTGGTCTTCGACTACCAGTTGATGTTCCACATGCGCGGCTGAGCCACCTTGCACGCCCGCACCGTCGCCGCCCTCTACGATCGCGCCGTGCAGCACGGTGGCGACCGCGTCGCCGTGACCGACGACGACTGCTCGCTGACCTACCGCGCACTCGGCGACCGCGCCCTGCGGCTCGCGGCCGCGCTGCAGGCACTCGGGCTCGATCGGGGCGATCGCGTCGCGTTCCTGATGGCCAACTGCGCGGACTACGTCGCCTGCGAATATGCGGTCGCCGCCATCGGCGCGACGCGCGTGCCGCTCGCCGCACTGCTTGGCGACGACGACCACGCCTACATGGTCGGGTTCGCGCGCTGCCGGGTGCTGGTCTATCACACGAAGTTCACCGACCGCGTCGTCGCGCTCGCCGCACGTCTGGGCGGCGTCGAATACTACGTGCGCGTCGGTGACGGCCCGGCGCTGCCGGCCGGACACCTCGCGCTCGAAGCCCTGCTGGCAAACCATGCGCCACGGCCGGCGCCGGTGCGCATCGACCCGGAAGATGCGGCCGGCATCTACTTCACCGGCGGCACGACGGGACGCCCCAAAGGCGTGATGCTCTCGCACCGCTCGTGGTTCCACACCTGTTACGCCGAGATGCTCGATTTCGGCCTGGGCTGGCGCGAGACCTTCGTGATCGCCACGCCGATGACGCACGCCGCCGGCTGCCTGCTGCTGCCCGTGCTGCTGCGCCAGGGGCGGTGCGTGCTGCTCGACCGGTTCGAGCCGGCGCTGTTGCTCGGGACGATCGCGCGCGAGCGCGCCACCGCGACGCTGCTCGTGCCGACGATGATCTACATGCTGCTCGACGAGCCCACACGGGACGCCCACGATCTCGGCAGCCTGCGCAACGTGCTGTACGGCGCCGCGGCGATCGCGCCTGAACGGCTGCGCCAGGCCATCGAGGCGTTCGGTCCGGTCTTCACGCAGTTCTTCGGCCAGACCGAAGCGCCCATGGCGCTCACGGCCCTGCCGCGCGAGGCGCATGTGGTCGACGGCCGGCCCGCGCCTGATTCGGTGCTCGCCTCGGCCGGCTATCCGACCTATGCCACGATGATCCGGCTCGTCGACGAGGAGGGCCGCGACGTGCCGGACGGCGAGCCGGGCGAGCTGATCGCACAGGCTCCAAACGTGATGAGCGGCTACCTCGACGATCCGCAGGCAACCGTGGCCGCGCTGCACGATGGCTGGCTGCACACCGGCGACGTCGCGCGCCGCGGCCCCGACGGCCTGCTGACCATCGTCGACCGCAGGAAGGACATCATCGTCACGGGCGGCTTCAACGTCTACCCCCGCGAGGTCGAAGACGTGCTGTTCCAGCACCCGTGCGTGCGCCAGGCCGCCGTGGTCGGGGCGCCGCACGACAAGTGGGGCGAGGAAGTGCGGGCGCTGGTCGTGCGACAGGCCGGCACCGAGGTCACCGAAACCGAGCTGATCGAGTTCGTGCGCATGCGCAAGGGCAGCGTCGCGGCGCCCAAGACCGTCGAGTTCGTCGACGCGATTCCGCTCACGAACCTGGGCAAGATCGATCGCAAGACGATCCGCGCGCGCTACTGGGCTGGCCGCTCACGCGCCGTGTGAGCAACCTGCGGGGAAGGCGATGAACTTCGACGAAGACGAACACATCACGCTGCTGCGCGACACGCTGCGTCGCTTCCTCGACCGCGAGCTGCCGCGCGAGGAGGCACGCCGGCTCGACGACGCAGCGACCCACCGCCCGGACGTGTTTGCACGGCTCTGCGAGCTGGGCATCACCGGCCTCACGGTCCCGGAGGAGTACGGCGGCAGCGGCATCGACATCCTGGCCGCCGTGGTCTGCATCGAGGAACTCGGGCGGCGCGGCACGTCGCTGGCGGGGCCGTACATCCATTGCGCGTTCTACGGTTCGCTGAATGTGCTCGAGAACGGCAGCGAGGAACAGAAGCGTCGGCTGCTGCCCCGGCTCGCCCGCGGCGAACTGCTGTTCGCCTACGGGCTCAGCGAGCCCGACGTCGGTGGCGACCTCGCCTCGGCCACGGTCACGGGCCGCCTGAGCGAGGATGGCCGCTTCGTGGTCATCAACGGTACCAAGCGCTGGTGCACCGGCGCGCGCATCGCCGACTACATCTATACGCTGGTGCGCAGCGGCCCCGCCGAGGACCGTTATCGCAACCTCTCGCTCGTGCTGGTACCCGCCGGCACAGCGGGTATCACGATCGTCGACATCGAGCACACCGGGTTGCGCTACGCGAGCACGACCGACGTGATCTTCGACGACGTCCGCGTGCCGGTCGACCACGTCGTCGGCGGGCTGGAGAGGTGGAACCAGGGCTGGCCGATGCTGGCTGGACGCTCGCTCGACATCGAGCGGCTCGAGATCACCGCCGTGGCGCTCGGCATCGCCTCGATCGCCGTCGACGACGCCTGGGCCTATGCCCAGCAGCGCCGCCAGTTCGGCCGGGTGATCGCCGGACATCAGGCCATCCGGCACCTGCTGGTCGACGCGCGCACGCGTCTCGCGGCCTGCCGGCACATGCTCTATCACGCAGCCTGGCTCGCGACCGAGGGCCGCGACTGCGGCGTCGAGAGCTCGATGGCCAAACTGTTCGTGGCCGAGAACGCCCTGCAGATCGGACTCGCCTGCCAGCGCGTGCTCGGCGCCTACGGCTGCGCGCGCGACTACGACATGGAGCGCTACGTGCGGGACCTGCTCTGCATGCCGATCGTCGGCGGCTCCTCGCACATGCAGCTCAACAACGTCGCGAACCGCCTCGGGTTGCCGAACAAGTGAGCATCGTGCGAGCCGGGACGGCCGAGGTGTCCGCCCGTCACCAATGCGACTGGGCGGCGCTCGAACGCTGGCTGGCCACCCACGTCGAAGGTTTCGCGGGCCCGATCGGCGTGCGCCAGTTCCGCGGCGGGCAGTCCAATCCCACCTTCCACGTCGCGGCAGCCTCGGGCGAGTACGTCGTGCGCAAGCAGCCTCCGGGACGGCTCGAAACCGCCGCCCACGCGCTGGACCGCGAGGTGCGCGTGCTGCGCGCGCTCGCCGGCAGCGACGTGCCGCTGCCGCGCTGGCGCGCGAGCTGCGACGACGCCGCGATCATCGGTACGCCGTTCTACGTGATGGACTATGCGGCGGGCCGCATTTTCCACGACCCGTTGCTGCCCGGGCTCGACGCGTCGCAACGCGCCGCCGCGTACGACTCGATGAACGAGGCGCTGGCGCGCCTGCACCGCGTCGACTGGTGCGCCGCCGGGCTCGCGGATTTCGGCAGGCCGGAAGGCTACCTTGGGCGGCAGGTGGCGCTGTGGTCGCGCCAGGCCGCCGCGGGCGATGCCTGCGCCGAACTCACGCAGCTCGGTGCGTGGCTGGTCGAGCATGACCCGCCGGCCGACGCCTGCACGATCGCCCACGGCGACTACCGGATCGGCAACCTGATCTACGACGCAACGCAGCCGCGCGTCGTCGCGATCCTCGACTGGGAACTCGCAACGCTCGGGCACCCGCTCGCCGATCTCGCGTTCAACTGTGCCACCTACTACCTGCCCGCCGGTCACGCGCTGTCCGCCGGATTCGTCGGCGCCGACCTCGCCGCGCTCGGCATTCCCGGCGAGGACGCCTACGTCACCGCCTACGCGCGGCGCACGGGGCGCGCATCCATCGACGACTGGCCCTACTTCGTCGCCTTCGCGCTGTTCCGCATTGCCGCGATCCAGCTCGGCGTCGCCCGGCGCGCGCAGCGCGGCACGGCCGCCGCCGCCGGAGCCGCGGGCTTCGAGGAGAGCTACCGGATGGTCGCAGCCGCCGGGATCGCGGCGAGCCGACGGCGCAGGTGACGCACGCCGACGGGAGGACGGCACGCGGCCGCTATAATCCGTCGCGTCATCCCGCGAGCCACGGCCCCTTGCCCGCCCCCAAACGCTCCGCCGCCGCCGCACGCACCATTCCCGCGAACTCCGTCTCCCGCGCGCTCGCGGTCATCGGCGATCGCTGGAGCCTGCTGATCCTCGCCGCGGCTTTCCAGGGTGCGCGTCGCTTCGACGACTGGTGGCGCGGCATCGGCATCGCCTCGAACGTGCTCACCGAGCGGCTGAACCGGCTGGTCGGCAACGGCTGTCTCGAACGCGTCCCCGTGGCCGGAGGGCAGCGGCGACAGGAGTACCGCCTGAGTCCGATGGGCGCGGCGACCTACCCGGTCGCCCTGATGTTCTGGCGCTTCGACCGCCGCTGGTCGCGCAAGCGGCGGCGTCTGCAACCGTCCGCGCTGCAGCACGTACCCTGTGGTGCGAACATGAATCCGTCGCTGGTCTGCGCGCGCTGTCTCCAGCCCGTCGAGGCCCGCGAGGTGCGCTACGAAGACGGTCCGGGCGCGGGCGTCGACAGCATGCCGCCGCCGAAGATCTCGCGGCGCTCCACCGTGCAGCTCGACGACGGTGCGGAACTCGAGCTGCTGGTCGGCGACTCGGTCGACTACTTCGGCGATCGCTGGACCCAGCAGGTGCTCGCCGCGTTCTTCCTCGGCGCGCACCGCTACGAAGAGATCCGCCGGCAGACCCGCATCTCGAGCAACATCCTCGCCGACCGCCTGCGCCTGCTGGTCGATCACGGCCTGCTCGAGCGTCGCACCAGCCGCTCCGAACCGGCGCGACAGGAATACGCGCTCACGCCGAAAGGGCTGGACGCCTACCCGGTGCTGCTCACGCTGATGAAGTGGGGCGATCGCTGGCTCGCGGGCGCAAGAGGCCCGCCGCTCGTGCTGTATCACCGTCCGTGCGGACAGCGGCTCGACCCGATCGTCGTCTGCGACGGCTGCGGTGTCGGCGTGCTGCCGCAGGACGTGCGCTTCCGGCGCGGCCGCCGTGCGATCAGGCCGGCTCCTTGATCGTGACCCCGCCGTCGACGACCAGCGTCTGCCCCGTCACGTAGGCCGCGGCGCGCGAGGCGAGGAACACCGCGACGCCGCCGACGTCCTCGGGCAGCCCGATGCGGCGCACCGGCGTGCCTTCCTCGACGTTGCGCAGCAGCTGTTCGTTTTCCCAGAGCGCACGCGAAAAGTCGGTCTTGATCAGGCCCGGCGCGATGCCGTTGGCACGAATGCCCCGCGGTCCCCATTCGACCGCCAGGTTGCGCACCAGCGCGAAGTCCGCCGCCTTCGACATGCCGTACACGCCGAGCGTGGCACTGCCCTGGTTCGCGCCAATGCTCGAGACGATGATGATCGAGCCGCCGCCTCCCTCCGCCATGCGGGCCGCCGCGTGATTGCAAAGCCAGAAGTTGCTGCGCACGTTGGCGTTCATGATGCGTTCGTAGGCTTCGTCCGGCATCGATGCCATCGGCCCGAAATACGGATTGACCGCGGCGTTGCAGACCAGCACGTCGAGCTTGCCCCAGCGCTCGACGGCGCCGTTCACGAGCGCTTCGAGCTGCGCACGGTCGGCGATGTTGCAGGGCACAGCGACGGCCTCGCCACCGGCCGCGGTGATCGCCGCGACGACGGCTTCGCAGGCCGCCGGCTTGCGGCTCGAAACCACGACCCGCGCGCCCGCGCGGGCCATCGCTTCGGCAATGGCACGGCCGATACCGCGGCTCGAGCCGGTGATCACCGCGACGCGTCCCGTCAGGTCGAACATGTGCTGTCTCCAGTGGTGGGCGACGAGTCTAGCAATCACGACTTGCGTTATGCAAGTTATCGGCGCGACGACGACCCCGGACCGACGCGTCGTCAGCGACGCACGGCCGCGGTCTTCGCCGTCGCGCCGCCGAGGCCGGCGATGCGTTCGAGCGCGGCTTCGTATTCGAGCGCGAGGCGATCGACGACCGCAGCCACCGGCTCGATCGCGCCGACCGCGCCGACGCCCTGCCCCGCGGACCAGACGTCCTTCCAGCGCTTTGGACCCTGCTGGCTGCTGTCGTAGTTGCGCTCGGGCTTGTCCGGCATGCGCTCGGGGTCGTAGCCGGCGCGCCGCAGGCTCGGCTTGAGCCACGACGCCGGCGTGCCCGTGATCGCGGGGCTCACGAGCAGGTCGTCGAGGTCGCTGTCGACGATCATCTGTTTGTAGTCGGTCACGGCGAGGCTTTCGCGCGTCGCGATGAAGCGCGTACCCATGTAGACGAGATCGGCTCCGGCCGCGACGGCGCCGGCGACGCCCTGGCCGTCCGCGATGCCGCCGCCGACGATGACCAGGCCATCCGTGAGCTTGCGTACCGCGGAAATGAACGCGAACGGCGACATGAAGCCCGTGTGTCCGCCCGCCCCCGCCGAGACGCAGGCGAGCCCGTCGACGCCGGCCTCGACGGCCTTGCGGGCGAGCGCGAGCGTGACGACGTCGGCGACGACGATACCGCCGTAGCCGTGCACGACTTCGACGGCACGCTTCGGACCGCCGAGCGCCGTGACGACGATCGGCGGCCGGTGGCGCGCCACGAGTTCGAGGTCCTGCTCGAGACGCAGATTGGTGGAGTGCGTGATCACGTTCGCCGCCCAGGGTGCGGTCGCACGGCCGCCGCGCGACGGCGCGAGCGCCGCCGTGATGCGCGTCATCCACGCGTCGAGTTCCTCGACGGTACGTGCATTGACGGTCGGAAACGCGCCGACGATGCCGGCGCGGCACGCCTCGATCACGAGTTCGGGACCGGAGACGAGGAACATCGGCGCCGCGACGACCGGCACGCGCAGCGAGCCCGTCAGGGCGGCAAGTCGCGGATGGCTGTCCAAGACACCGTCACTTGCTACACTGGACTGACTGTAAGACACGGTCACCGTGCCCGTCAACCGGGCACCGCGCTGGCGCCTCCGGACCGGTCAGTTCGTCGTGCGCTTGCGCGGCAGGGAACGGCGCGCGGGGCGGCGCGGCTCGACCTCTGCGGGCCGCAGCTCGCGCCAGCAATGGTCGCAGACGACGGCGCCGTCGACGATGCTGTCGCAGGGGCGGTGCCAGAGCCGCAGCGGCGCGGCGCGCCCCCGCAGCAGCCAGCGCCCGGCCCACTGGTGCAGCGTGAGCGCGGCGAGGTACAACGCGCGTCCCCGGTCGGTGAGGCGATACTCGAATCGCGGCGGATGGTCCAGGTACTGGATGCGGTCGAACGAACCGGCCCGCACCAGCCGCTTGAGCCGGCCCGCGAGCGTGTTCGTCGGCATCTCGAGCGCAGCCTGGATGTCTCCGAAGCGGTGCAGGCCGCAGTAGGCGGAGGCCTGCACGAGCGAGGTCCAGCGGTCGCCGACGGCCTCGAACGCCATGGCGACCTGGCTGCCGCGGAGCACCGCGCCGGCGCGTTGCGGACCGATGAGCGCCGCGATGCCGGCGAGCCGGGTGCCCGCCGGTTCCTCGTGTTCAGCCGGAGGCTCCACGGCCCGGGACGACCGCGGACTGGTTTCATTCCCGTTCAAGACGCTCCGTCGAAGCCCGACGCGGGATCAGACCCGGACGATGGTCACGCCCCCTCGATTGCACCACCGGCCCGCTTCAGCCGGGCACGGCGCCGCGCGCCAATGCATCGGCATACGGCGTCGCGAGCGGCCGCGGGACGATACCCGGCGCCGCCGCACAGACGAGCGGTATGGCGTTGATGACCGAGCCCGCCACGGCGATCTGCTCGGCCGAGGTCGGCGTCGCATCTCCCGCGCGCTTGTCGAATTCGACGCTCATGCGCACGCCGGGCTGGCCGCGCACGTGGATGCGCCACAGCGGCGGCTGCGGGTCCTCGAGGTGCGCGGTTTCCATGTACCAGTGGATCGACAGCGTGAGCCGCGGCGCGCCGCGGACGATCCCGCGCCAGCACCAGTGGCAGTGACCGACTGTGCCGGCGCGAACCGTGCCGGCGGCCACGTGCAGGTCGCGCGTCGCGGCGAAGACGCGGTGCACGGTCTCGACACGCTCGAGCGGCAGGCCGAGCCGTTGGGCCATCGCGGCCAGCGTTTCCTCGTACATGCCGTTCAACGCAGCCGCAGGGCCGTAGTCGGGCCGGTTCGGGTCGATGGCGGCGGGATCGGCGCCGAACCCGAGCGCCTCGAACACGTACGCGGGGTTGCGCACCGGTACGCAGGAGACGCTTTCGACGACCTCGACGTGATCGAGCGCCGTGCAGACGCCGGTCGCGACGACCGCGAGCTGCTCGCCCGCGAATCCCGGGTTCAGCCCCGCGCCCATCAGGCTCGACCGTCCCCGCGTACAGGCTTCCTGCAGCCGTGCGACGCGAACATCGTCCCAGTGCTGCGGCTGGCTGTAGCCGTTGATGCTGATCACGTTCTTGCCCGAGGCGAGCAGCGCGATCAGGTCGGCGTCGTGCGACCCGTAGGGCGGCACGATGCGGCCGGCGTGCACGACGACATCGGCCTCGAGCGCGAGGATGCGCTCGACGTCATCGGTCGCGACCACGCCCGTCGCCGGACGCCGCGAGAGTTCGCCCGCGTCGCGCCCCGCCTTGTCGGCACCGTAGACGTAGACGCCGACGAGTTCCATCGACGGGTGGTCGATGAGCGCCCGCAGCACGTTGCGGCCCATGCCGCCCGTCGCCCACTGCACGACCCGGTACTTCTTCACCGCCCGCTCCCGCGTGCCGCCCCACGGCGCGCTTCGCCATGCGGGTCGCCCGGTTCCAATGACTTGCATTATCGTACTATAGTCCCGACGGACCGCGAGCCGACGCCGAGGAGCACCGCCCCGCATGCGCAAGTACACCGACCTCAACCCGGACGACCCGGCGGACCGCCCGACCTGGGTCGACGGCATCGACAACCCGTACCTGCACGGGCCGTACACGCCGGTCGTCTCCGAGATCACCGCAGTCGACCTGTGCGTCACGGCCGGCGAGTTGCCCGGCGACCTGCACGGCGCCTACCTGCGCCAGGGCCCGAACCCCGTCTACGCACCACCCGGCCCATACCACTGGTTCGACGGCGACGGCATGGTCCACGGCGTGTACTTCCGCGACGGCCGCGCGAGCTACGTGCGCAAGTGGGTGCAGACGCGCGCGCTGCACGACGACTTCGAACGCGGTCGCGCGAACTGGCCCGGCATGATGGCGCGGTTCGACGTCGCACGGGCGGCCGGCCGCGAAGACGTGCACATGAACTCCGACTACTGCAAGGACACCTCGAACACGACGCTGAACTTCCACAACGGCAAGCTGCTGTCGGCCTGGTACAACTCCGGGCGCGTCTACCGGCTCGACCCGCTCACGCTCGCGACCGAAGGCGTGGAGGATTTCGGCGGCGGCCTCCGCACGTCGATGAACGCGCACGGCAAGACCTGCCCGCGCACCGGCGAGTTCATCAACTACGGCTATGCCGACCTGCAGCCGTGGCTCACGTACTACGTGATCGACCCGCACGGCGAGGTGCGCCACAGCGCGCGCATCGAGACGCCGGGACCACGCCTGCCGCACGACACGACGATCACGCCGAACCACACGATCTTCCACGACTTCCCGCTGTATCACGACGTCGACCTGCTCAGGCGCACGGGTCATCGCGTCGTGCAGTTCCACCGCGACGTGCCGAGCCGCTTCGGCGTGATGCCGCGCCACGGCACGCAGGAGCGGGTGCGCTGGTTCGAGTTCGAGCCGGGCTACGTGCTGCACATGGTCAACGCGTGGGAAGACGGCGACTGGATCGTCATGGACGGCTGCTTCCAGCCCGACCCGACCATCCGCCGCGACCCGACCGAGGGCCCGCTGGGCTCCATGCTCGCGTACCTGCGCTACACGGGGCACCTGCGTCGCTGGCGCATGAACCTGCGCACCGGCGAGAAGTCGGAGCAGCCGCTGTCGGACCTCAACACCGAGTTCTGCCTGCCGAACCTGCAGCGGCTCGGCGAGAAGACGCGCTACTCGTATCACCAGCTCATCCCGACCGACCTGCAGACGCTGGCGTTCGAGGCGCTCGTGAAGTTCGATCACGAGGACGGCTCGCACGAGCTGCACCGTTATCCGCGCGGCTGGTATCCGAGCGAGGCCGCGTTCGCGCCGGGCCTGCGCGGCGGCGAGGACGACGGCTACGTCGTCACCATCGCGACCAATGGCGCCGACTACGCGTCCGAGGCCTGGGTCTACGACGCCCGGCGGATCGCCGACGGGCCAGTCGCCCGCGTGCGGTTGCCGGCGCGCGTGCCGGCCGGCTTCCACGCGACCTGGGTCACCGGTGAGAAGCTCTGGCCTCAGTCGTCCGCGGCCTGACGCGCGAGTTCCTGCTCGAGATACGCGACCAGCGACTGCGGTGTGTCCTGCGTGACGCGCGTGCGCGCAAAGACGTGCGCCGGACGGACCGCACGGTCGAACCACACGCACTCGTGTTCCGGCTGCGCCGGGCGCCGGCCGGCGAGCCAGAGCGCGGTGTCGGCACCGGCAACGGCGTCGCGCAGCAGCGGCCGCAGGATCCTGCGGAAGCGCGGCAGCGAGCGCTTGACGCCGTCGGTGTCGGCCCAGCCCGGGTGCATGACGTAGAACTGCACACCGCGACCGCCGTGGCGGTTTCGCCAGTGCTGATTGAGCACGATCTGCGCACGTTTGGCGAGGCCGTAGGCGACGACGCCGCTGTAGCGCTGAGGGTCGGTCACGTTCAGCCATGCCACGAGCAGCGGCGCGTTGTAGCTGCCGCCGGACGTCACGTTGATCACGCAGCCGCCGGGCTCGGCGAGCAACCGACGGCGCAGCAGGCCTTCGGTCAACTGGTAGTGGCTCAGCAGGTTGGTCGCGAACGATGCCTCGCGCCCCTCGGCCGTCAGCTCGAGGTCGTCGAGCAGTACACCGACGTTGTTGACGAGCACGTCGATTTGCCGGCCCGCCGCCTGCAGGCGCGCGAGCAGCCGCTCGGTGTCGGCCTGCGAGGTGAAGTCGCACGCTTCCGTGCTCACGCCCCCGATGCCTGCGGCCGTCGCCCGTGCGCGCACCGCCTCGAGCTTGGCCGGATTGCGCGCAACGGCCACGACTTCCGCCCCGGCACGGGCCGCGGCGAGCACCAGGTGCTCGCCGATGCCGCCGGAGCCGCCCGTGACCAGCCAGCGCTGGCCGCGGAAATCGGGCGTGAACCGTTCCCAGCCGAGACGGCGCCAGCGATAGCCGATCTGCGTGAAGCTCGCGGTGAAGCGACCGTAGAACGCGACGAGCTTCTTCAGTTGCTGCCAGTCCATGAAATGCCCTCCCGGGTTCGGGCGCCTGCGCCGCCGATGCTAGAATCCGCCCGCTGTCGCCGATCCACCCGCATGTCCCCAGCCCATACGACCCCACGCGCGAATCCGCCCAGACCTTCCGCCAGGCGCATCGACACGATCCGCCAGCTGTTGCGCAGCGGCGAGGTGGCCCGCGCGCTGAACGAGGTGGGCGATCGCTGGTCGCTCCTGATCATGCGCGACGCGTTTCTCGGTGTGCAGCGGTTTGAAGACCTGCGACGACGCACCGGCGCCTCGCGTGGCACGCTCACGGCCCGCCTCAACGCGATGGTCGACGCGGGCCTGCTGTACCGCAGCCCCTACGGCAGCGCGCCGGGCAGGCTCGAATATCGGCTCACCGAAAAGGGGCTCGCCTTCTACCCGGTCGCGCTGTGCATGTGGACGTGGGAAAACCGCTGGGGCGGCGAGTACGGCCTGCCGCCACGGCTCGTCCACCCGGCTTGCGGCAGGACGCTGCGGCCACTGTTCGTCTGCCACCATTGCGGCGTGCCGGTCGAGCGGCACGACCTGAGCTACAAGCCGGGCCCGGGCGCGCGCGGTCCCGGCTCCGCGCGCTCGCTCACGCGTCGACGCAACGGGGCCCGGGCCGGCGGCGACGGCGTCGACACGACGATGTTCCAGTGCGTCGACACGGTGGGCGACCGCTGGACGGCCCTTCTCATCGGCGCCCTGCTGTTCGGACTGCACCGCTACGACGACATCAACGCAGCGCTCGGCATCGCAACCAATATCCTCGCCGACCGTCTGCGCCGCCTGCTCGCCGCGGGCGTGATCGAGCAGCGTCTCTACCAGGAACGTCCGCCGCGTCACGAGTACCACCTGACCGCGAAGGGTCGGGACTTCTTCGGGTTCACGGTCGCCCTGCAGGACTGGGGCGCGCGCTGGATGCCGTGGCCAGATGGGCCGGCGCTGGTGCTGCGGCACGAGCCTTGCGGCCACCGTCTGCGTTCGCGGCTGGTCTGCGCCGGCTGTGGTGGCGTGGTCGACCCGCGCGACGTGACGGCCCATGGCAGAACGGACGCCGCGCGCGGTCAACGCCGTGGCAGCCAGGGAAAGAAGCCGCTGGTGCGCCGCACGTAGTCGTCGTAACCGGGCCGCTTCTTGAGCATGCGCCGCTCGACCAGCCCCTTGCCCATCGTGCCGAGCACCGACCAGCTCATCAGCAGGGGTGAGAACACCGTGACAAGCCCCCACGGGTGCTCCGACGCAATGAGCCAGTAGCCCCACCAGACGCAGGTTTCGCCGAAGTAGTTCGGGTGGCGCGAGTAGCGCCACAGGCCGGTGTCGAGCACCTTGCCGGCATTGCCGGGATCGGCCCTGAAGCGCGCGAGCTGCAGGTCCGCCGTGCCCTCGAACGCAATGCCGACGAGGACGAAGGCGGTGCCGAGCCACGCGAGCGGCCCGAGCTGCGGCGGCGCAGGCGCAACCTGTGCAACCGCGAACGGCGCGAGCGCGACGAAGACGATGGCGGCCTGGTAGAGGTTGATGTGCGTCAGACTGTGCCACGCAAAGTTGCCGCCCTGCTCCTCGACGTTCCGGCGCAGGCGCGCGTAGCGCGGGTCTTCCCGGCCCCAGTTGCGCCAGAGCAGGTAGCCGCCGAGCCGCGTCGCCCAGACCACGGCCAGCAGTGCGATCAGCCACCGCCGCGGCCCGGCGCCGTCCCCGATGAACGCCCCAAGCACCGCGGCCGCCGCGATGCAGGGCGCGAACCAGATGTCGACGAGACTCGAATCGCGTGCCGCGAGTCCGGCAACCCACAGCAGCAGGAACGAGCCGAAAACGAGCACGGCATCCGCGAGCATGAGTTGCAGCAGACCGTCGAGCATGACCTTGCCTCCGGCCATCCATCAGACGGCAATGCTGCCGCAGCACGGTGCCGGCCATGCGAGCGCCTCGTGCTCGCGCAGCAGCGCCTCGGCGCGTGCGTGCACGACGGCCGGCATGTGCACCGCACGGCGCCCACGCAGGTCGACCGCGAGCGAGACGAACTCGACCGCGCTCGCAACCTCGCCCGTCGCGACGTTCAGCAGAAAGACGACGCCCTGCGCACGGCGCGTATTGAGGCCCGTGAAGCGCAGGTACATCGCGACCTCGTCGCCGACGTGCAGCTCGCGCCGGAACCAGATGTGGTGCTCGAGGTCGACGAGGCCCACCTGTTCGGTGCGCACCCACTCGGCCGAGATGCCGAGCAACGCGAGCATCGTGTCGTTGGTGAGGTCGTACATCGACAGGTGATGCTTGACGTTGACGTGGCCGTTGATGTCCTCCCACTCGGGCGGGACGCGGACGGTGCCGAGCAGAGGAAGACGGTGCAGTTCGGCGGCACCCGGCATGGTCACGCGCAACTCGAGGTCTCCTGTGGCGGCGTCGCGCAGTCGCTTGCACAACTGTACTTAAGGTCCTATCCTCCACGTTTCCAGGCCGGCATTCAAGCGCACCGGACCGCCGCAACCAGGCAGACGCCCGGCGGGATGCTTGCGACTCGCTGCCTTCGGGGAGTAGCCTGCGACAGTCTCGTTGGGCAAGTGACCTTGACCCGGCCGGGACGCCTGGGGACACAGAACCGCATTTTCTCGGAGGGGGAGCCCACATGACCGTCGAACTCACCCGCAATCCGGCCCGTCCGGACATGCCCGCTGGCCGCGCCGCGCTGACGGCCATGCTCGCGGTCGCCACGACGACACCGGTGCTGGCACAGGAGACCATCGAGGAAATCGTGGTGACTGCGCAACGTCGCGAGAGCGCACTGCAGACGACACCGATCGCGATCTCGGCCGTCACCGGTGAAGCCCTCGCCGAGCGCAAGATGTTCTCTGCGAGCGACTTGGCAAACAGCGTGGCCGCCTTCTCCTTCACGGCGGGAACGCCCCTCGATGCCGAGCTCAATATCCGCGGCATCACCAACACGCGACTCGACTCACCGACCTCGGATCCTTCGGTCGGTACGTTCGTCGACGGCGTCTACATCGGCCGCACGGGCGACTACAACTTCGACTTCTACGATCTCGAGCGCATCGAGGTGATCCGTGGTCCGCAGGGCGTGCTGCTCGGCAAGAACGTGGTGGGTGGTGCGCTCAGTATCATCACCCGGGCACCCGAGCAGGAATCGTCGGGAGAGATCCTGGCGTCCTACGGCAATTACAATGCGATGCTGCTCTCCGGCTACGTGACCGGCGGCCTCACCGACACGGTCGCGGGGCGCTTCTCGTTCCAGGGGCGCAAGCGCGATGGTTACAGCCGGGACGTACTGCACCAGCGCGATGTCGAGGACCTCGAATCGATCCAGGCGCGGGCCCAGCTCCTCTGGGAGCCGGCGGACAGTGACTGGTCGGTCCGCGGCATCGTCGATTACACCACGGACGACTCGAACGGCATCAATGTCGTTGCCGTCCCCGGCGGCACGAAGTCCTGCGAGACGTCCTACCTGCGCACCAACTGCACCCGGCCCTGGAGCAACCTGCGCGCCTATCTCGGGCTCAACGACCCGCGCAGAAACATGGCGCAGAGCGTCCAATACAAGGGCGAGGACCGGATCCAGCAGTTTCTCGAACGCGATGGCTACGGGATGACCCTCGACGTCGAGTGGGACGGGAGTCTGTTCACGTTCAACTCCCTGACCAGCTACCGCTCGGTCGACAGCGCGCAGCTCTTCGACCAGACCGGCATCGGGCCCGAGGCGCTCGGATGGAGCATTGCCAACTGGCAGGCCTACATGGCCTGGATCAGCGCCAGGTATGGAGCCCGTCCGCCGACGTCCAACAACGGGCAGTTCCTCTTCGCGCAGCCCGTCGGCGAGGCCGTCGAGGCGGACCAGCTGAGCCAGGAGTTCAGATTCACCTCGAACAATCCCGACAGCCGCTTCGACTGGATCGGTGGCGTCTATTACAAGACCGACGGCATCGACAAGACGGACCGCTTCATCGGCGAGAATTTCCTCGGTGCCGTGCTCCCGGGCGGCAACAACCCACTCTCCACACTGAGCGGCGAGAACAAGTGGGTGAACGACGGCGAGATCGAGAACTACGCCGGCTTCGCCCAGGTCGGCTTCAAGTTCACGGATACCTTGAAGCTCAGCGTCGGTGTCCGCTACACGAACGACAAGAAGGACGGCACGGTCAGCGGCTTCGTGGTGGAGACCGGCGACCGGTTCAGCCCGAACGACCCGCGCGCCAACGTGACGATCGAGTCGCTGTGCCGCGCGCCGGACGGAACGATCATCCGGACACCGACCGGCGGCGTGGGCGTTGCGACCTGCGCGCCGCCCAACCAGTGGGTCTATGCCGAAGGCACGGGATTCAGGACGGCCTACTCGGAAGAGTGGAGCGAGACGACGCCACAGGCCATCCTCGAGTGGACCCAGAGCGAGAACCTGTTCCTCTACGCGACCTACGCCGAGGGCTTCAAGGGTGGCGGCTTCGACGACACGCCGGCCAACATCCCGCAGGCGACGACGCCCTTCGATCCGGAGAGCGCGAGCAACTACGAGGTCGGCCTCAAGTCGACGCTGCTGGACCGCACACTGCGCCTGAACGTGGCGCTGTTCATGATGGATTACGAGGACCTGCAGGTCACTCAGACGAATGCCGCCTGCCTGTGCAACCTCACAGACAACGCGGCGAGCGCCGAAATCAAGGGCATCGAGGCGGAACTCGACTGGGTGGCAATGGATGCGCTGCGCTTCACGTTCGCGGGGTCGTACGTCGACGCGACCTATGAGAACTTCATCGAGTCGGCGATCGATCCGACGACCGGGTTGCCGCTCGACAGCTCCGGTAACCGGCTGCAGCGGACGCCCGAGACCCAGCTGAACGGCGGCGTCTACTACACCATGAGCCTCGGTCAGTGGTCCGACGCGCTGGATCTCAGCATGAACTACTCCTGGCAGAGTGACATGTTCTGGGGAACCGACAATGTCGCCAAGGAAGCGTCGTACGGGCTCCTCGATGCCAGGATCGGGCTTGCGCCGCCCGATGCGAACTGGGAGGTCGCGATCTGGGGCAAGAACCTCACCGACGAACTCTATCGCGTGAACATCATCTCCTTCTTCGGCGAGGAGGTCTCGCAGTTCGGTGCGCCGCGCACCTATGGCCTGGACGTGACGCTGCGGTTCTGATGTGGCCCCTTCGTGTCAACAGGCGCGAGGGCGTTTCTCACGTTCGAGCGCGTGCGTGGCGGGGTCGATTGGAGTGAAGGTTTCGAGCCACTCACGTCCGATCGGCGGCGCGGCGCACGCGGTTCGAGCGACGATGGGTCCCTCCGATGGCCGCTCGCCGGTGATGGGCAGCCCGGGACGTCGCGCAGGCCTTCGTGCCGCCCACGACGTTCCTGCCGGGCAGCACGGTCGCGCGGGCGCGGGCCAGCGACGTTGGACTCGGGGCGGAACCAGGCATTCGTGCCGCTTCATGAACGCGCCCCCCCACTACGGACGTTGGCGCAGACGCGCGGCGTCGCCGGAATGCAACGTCGGTCACTGGCCGGAATTGGACTGAGGTACACTCCCCGCGTCGTGACAGTCCTGCAAGTCTCGTTTGCCGATCTGCGCGGCGAACTCCTCGTACGACGCGCGGCCGTCGGCGAACGCGCGGCCCACGCCAGCGACGACCAGCGAGGTATCGAGCAGATGTGCCGACGCATCGGTCGCGTCGAACGCATCGCCGATCTCGATCAGACGGTCGAGCTCGACGGTCGTCGCGCGCCGCGCGAGACCGCCGCCGGCCACGATCACCTGCCCGTTCACGCGCGATCGCTCGCTGACCAGCGCCGCGACCAGTGGCGCGATCCGTTCGGGGGCCGTCGCGCGACGCTCTGCCGGATCGGTCACGTGGGGCGAAGTCATGCGCGTGGCCGCGTACGGTGCTATGGCATTGCAGAAGACGTCGAGCGCCGCGCCCTCGGCCGCAAGCGAGCGGGCGAACGCGATCAGCGCCGCCTTCGAGGCGGCATACGCGGAAAGACCGTGCAGACCGTGCAGACCGGCCGACGAGGCGGACACGATCACGCGCCCGTGGCCGGCCGCGCGCATGTGCCGCCAGGCGGCGTGCGTGACGGCCACCGTACCCATCAGGTTCACCTCGACGATCCGGCGGAATTCCTGCATCTCGGTGCGGTGAAAGCTCGCGTGCTGCTCGATGCCGGCGTTGTTCACGAGCGCGTCGAGCCGACCCCAGGTCGCGAGCGCCTGGTCGACGATGCGTGCCCCGGCGCCGTCGGCGGCGACGTCGTCGTGGTTCGCGATGGCCTCGCCGCCCGCGGCGCGGATCTCCGCCACCACGCAATCGGCGCTGCCGCGCCCGGTTGCGTCGACCTCACGCCGGCGATTGTTGACGACGACCCGCAGCCCGTCGGCGGCGAGACGCAGCGCGTAGGCCCGGCCGAGGCCGGTGCCGGCGCCCGTGACGACGACGACGCGCGTCGGACCGGCACTGGACGACTTGACCATGGGCGGATTTCCTTTCAGTCTTGTTAAGCAAGTGTCTGTGCATCATGCACGACTTCGCAGAGGGCGACAGCATGGAGGAACGGGACGACGCGGCACTCGGCCGCCTGCTCGCGCGTCAGGACCTCCAGGGCCTCTCCTGCGACCATCCATGAACGCGACTGTCGACGCCACGCGCCAGCGTTGCGCGCCGTTTCGGGCGACGCATTTCCCGTCCGCCGCCATGCAGATCGAGCGGCGCAGCGACGGCACGCTGATCATCGAGCCCATCACGCCGCTCGCGCCGTTCGTGCCGAACCTGCCGGCGCAACTCGCCGACTGGGCACGCCGCGAGCCGGGACGAGCGTGCATCGCCGAGCGCGCGGGCCCGGGCGGCCCCTGGCGGCGTTGCACCTACGGCGAGTTCAAGCGCATGGCCGATGCCGTCACCGCCTGGCTGCTCGCGAGGTCGCTGCCACCCGGCCGCTCGGTGCTGATCCTCTCGGGCAACTCCATCGCCCACGCGGCCGTGAAGTTCGGCGGCATGGCGGCAGCGGTTCCGGTGTGCCCCGTCTCCGCCAACTACTCGCTGATGCCCGGCGACTTCGGCCGGCTGCGTCACGTGCTCGGGCTCGTGCAGCCCGCGGTCGTCTTCGCCGAGCAGACGGCGCAATTCCAGCGTGCGCTCGAAACCGTCGACTTCGGCGACGCCGAGATCGTCACGACCGATCCCGCATTGCTCGCGCGTCCCGCGATGGCATGGGCCGAGGTGCTCGCGACGCCGGTCACGGACGCGGTCGATGCCGCGATCGCGGCGCTCGATCCCGACGCCCCCTCGCTCTACATGCTGACCTCGGGCTCGACGAGCCTGCCGAAGGCCGTCGTGCAGACGCAGCGCATGGTGGCTGCGAACGTCGCACAGGGCCGGCAGGTGCTCGAGGAAAGCGCAGGCTGGAGCGAGACGATGCTCGACTGGTTGCCCTGGAGCCACGTCTCGGGTGCGTGCAACCAGTTCGCGACACTCTGCAGCGGCGGCGAGTTCCACATCGACGCGGGTCGTCCGCTGCCCGGGCAGTTCGAGGAATCGCTGCGCAACCTGCGGGAGATCGCGCCGAACTTCTACATCAACGTGCCGTTCGGCTACGCGATGCTGGTCGAGGCGCTCGAGGCCGATGCGGATCTGCGCCACAGCTTCTTCAGTCGACTGCGGCTCGCGCTCTACGGCGGCGCGGGACTGCCGCAGGCGCTCTACGACCGTTTCCAGCGGCTTGCGATCGAGACGACCGGCGAGCGCATCTTCTTCACGACTGGATACGGCGCGACCGAGACCTCGTCGGGTTGCATGTCGATCTACTTTCCGACCGAGACCGTGGGCATCGGCCTGCCGATGCCGGGAGTAACGCTCAAACTCGTGCCACACGGCGCGCGCTACGAGGTGCGGGTGCGTGGGCAGGTCGTCACGCCGGGCTACCTGGGCCAGGGCGACGCCAATCACGCGATCTTCGACGAGGAGGGCTTCTACCGCACCGGCGACACGGCGCAGTTCCACGACGCCGACGACGTCGGCAAGGGCCTGCGGTTCACCGGCCGGCTTGCGGAGGAGTTCAAGCTCGCCACCGGCACGTGGGTCGCCGCGGGCCGGTTGCGCACCGAGGTGCTCGAAGCGACGGCGCCACTGCTCGTCGACGCCGTCGTCTGCGGCGAGAACCGCGCCTACGTCGGGCTGCTCGCGTGGCCGCGATCGAAACCCGGACCTGACTTCGTCGAACAGCTGGCCGCGCGCCTGACCGCATACAACGCGGGACGCGGCCTGAGCGAGCGCGTCGAGCGTCTGCGGCTGCTGGTCGAGCCGCCGAGCGTCGACCAGCACGAGGTCTCCGACAAGGGCACGGTCAACCAGCGCGTGACGCTGGCCCGCCGCGAGGCGGACGTCGCCCGGCTCTATGCCGAGCCGGCGGGGCCGGAGGTCGTGCGGCCGGGCCCGACGACGGCCTGAACGAGATACCAACAGGAGCACAGCATGGACCTGAAGGGGTGCGTGGTGCTGGCCACCGGCGGCAATCGCAGCATCGGCGAAGCGTTCATGCACGCGCTGAACGCGTCGGAGGCGTACCGCGTCCACGTCGCCCGCCGCGACGCGACAGCGGCCGCCCACCTCGTGCGCGAGCACACGGGGCGCTGACGGAGACGTGGACGTGCAGCCGCTAGAACAGCGCGGGACGGCTGGTGAGCGCCTCGAGGTAAGCCGGAGGTGTCTCGCCGGCTTTCAGCCGGTCGAACAGCGCGCGATCGAAATAGTCGCGCCACTCGACGACGAGCCCGTCGCGAAACGCCATCACGCCGGCGTACGGCAGCACGACGCGCCGGCCCTCGGTCGTCACGTAGTCGTCGACACCTTCGAGGTAGAGCTGATCGTCGTGCTGCGCCGCCCCGAAGATGCGCCAGCGGATGTCCTGCATCTGCGCTGTGAGCCGCGTGACGAAATCCCGCATGGCGGCCTTGCCCGTGATCGACGGGCTGCCGACGTGCGAGTGCCATACGATGTCGTCGTGGGCGTGCGCGAGCACGGCGTCGAGGTCCTTGCGACGCCATGCCAGGATCATGTCCCGGACGACGTCAAGATGCTGCAGTGCGCCGCTCGACGCCCGGGCTGTCGTCGAGGCGAGCAGGCCCGAGGCAACGGTGGTGGTTCCCAGGAATCTGCGACGGTCCATGGCGTCCTCCTATACGCTTGCGACATTGAACTTTATAGCATGCGCGCGGCGGCCGACAGCCGGCATGGCGCGCCGCGACGCCGGGGCAACCCGGCCGCTGCACTGACGAGGGAAACGACGTGCGCACGACCCGCGAGGAACTGATCCAGGAATACTGCCGTCGGGGCTGGTGGTCCGACCGCCGCATCACCGACCTGTTCGACGCCGCCGTGCAGGCCGTGCCAGACAGGCTCGCGCTGGTCGATCCGCCGAACCGCACGGCGCTGCTCGGCGATGCGCCGCGCCGGCTCACGTTCCGCGGGGTCGCCGATCTCGCCGACGGCCTGGCGCTGCGGCTGCTCGAGCTCGGCCTCGGGCGCGACGACGTACTGCTGGCGCAACTGCCGAACGTCGTCGAGTACCCGGCGCTCTATCTCGCGGCGATGCGCGTCGGCGTGATCGTCAGCCCGGTGCCGATGCAGTTCCGCCGCCACGAGCTCGAACAGCTCGCGGACTTCACCGGCGCACGGGCCACGCTCACGGTACGCGACCTCAAGGGTGCCCCGTACGCCGCCACACACGTCGAGCTCGCCGCGGGTCGCCGGCTGCTGCCGCTGTGTCTCGGCGAACAGTCGGTGCCAGGTGCCACGGCCTTTACGGCGGCGACGTTGACGGCAGCGGCGCGGGCGCGGTTGCAGACGCATGTCGCGGCCGCCGCCATCGGCGCCAACGACATCGCCACGATCTGCTGGACGTCGGGCACGGAAGGCCTGCCGAAGGGCGTGCCGCGGTCGCACAACCACTGGATCGCGATCAGCCACGGGCACTTCCGTGGCGCCGGCATCCAGCCCGGCACGCGCCTGCTGAACCCGTTCCCGCTGGTCAACATGGCAGGCATCGGCGGCTGCTTCATGAGCTGGCTGCACGCCGCGGGTACGCTGGTCCTGCACCACCCGCTGGATCTCGGCGTCTACCTGCGCCAGATCGCCGAGGAACGCGTGGAATACGCGATCGCGCCGCCCGCCGTGCTGAACATGCTGCTCAAGGACGACAAGACGCTCGCGGCGATCGACTTCTCGTCGCTGCGCTGCATCGGCTCGGGCTCGGCGCCGCTCGACCCGGAGACGATCGCCGGGTACCACGACCGCTTCGGCATCGAGATCGTCAACATCTTCGGTTCCAACGAGGGCGTCTCGCTGCTGACCAACGCGGCCAACGCGCCCGACCCGGCGCACCGCGCGCGGCTGTTCCCGCGCTGGGGTCGCGCCGAAGTCGAGTGGGATCCGCCTTCGCCCGTCGCGATCCGCACGCGCATCGTCGATCCCGACACGAGCGCCGAGATCCTCGAGCGCGGCCGGCCCGGCGAGATGCAGATCACGGGCCCGTCGGTCTTCGACGGCTATTTCCGGGCGCCGCAGCTCACCGAGAAGGCGTTCACGGCGGACGGCTGGTTCCGTACCGGCGACCTGTTCGAGATCGAAGGCGACCGCGAGCCGCCGCAATACTACCGGTTCGTCGGCCGCCTGAAGCAGATCATCGTGCGCGGCGGCATGAAGATCGCACCGGAGGAGCTCGACTCGGTGCTGTCGCAGATGCCCGAGGTGCTCGAAGGCGCGGTCTCGGCCTATGCCGACCCGATCATGGGCGAGCGGATCTGCGCGGTGGTCGTGCCACGCCCGGGCGCGCAGCCGACGCTCGAACAGGTGCGCGAGCACTTCGCGCGTGCGGGCCTCGCGACGTTCAAGTACCCGGAGCGACTGCTCTGCGTCGAACAGTTGCCACGCAACAGCGTCGGCAAGCTCGTGCGCAACGACCTCGCGCGGATCGCGGGCGAGCCGGTCGCGGCTGGCTGACCGCTACGCCGTGCCGGAGCCGGGCGGGACCCCGACGGCCTCGGCAGCCGTGCACGTCGCCGCCCAGGTCGTTGACCACGACACGCGCGCCGAGCGCAAGCGCGTGGCAGCGACCGAGACCCGCGCCGGTGACGATGGCGACGCGACCGTCGAAACGCATGCTCATGGACCGCTCCTCGTCCCTGGCAATCGACCGTCGGCCGGCCGCGCCTCGAGTCTCGCCGCCGGGCAATCCGTCTTGTCGACGCAAGACGACTTCGCGTTCGCGGATCACTTCCTCGACGCGTTGAACGCAGGCGATGCCGCACGCGGACGCGAGGTGCAATGGCCGGGCGGCCGTCGGCTGAAGCTGCACGCCTGCTGCATGATCAGGCTGCAGTACGGGTGGATCCGTCGCATCGGGGAATACGTCGGCCCCGCACAGGTCGAGGTGCTGCGGACGAAGTGAGCCGCTCGACCACCATGGCGGCGCCGACACCCGAAGCGCCCGAGCACACCACCAGGCCGAAGCGTCCGTCGACGGCGTCGAGCGCGTCGAGCAGCGTCGACAGCAGGATGGCGCCCGAGGCGCCCATCGGGTGGCCGCGCGCGATGTGTCCGCCGCCCACGTTGACGCTGGCCGGGTCGACCCCGAAATCGCGCAGGAATTTCGCGATGGTGACCCCGAATGCCTCCATGAACTCGATACGGTCCATGTCGGCGAGACCAAGCCCGGCTCGCCGCAGCGCGCATTCCATGGCCCGGAAGCCTGCGAGCAGCGACGCGTGCGGGTCGCCGCCGCTCTCGGCATAAGCGAGGATGCGCGCGCGTGGCGGCGCTCCGTCTCGCGGCGCGCCGCCGACGACCGCGAGGGCCGCCCCGTCACAGACCGGTGGTGCATGACCGAGCGTGTGACGATGGTCGAGCGGGCCATCGAGCGCGTCGCGATACTGCTCCGACAGCGCGACGAACGAGGGCGCCATTGCCGCGAGCGCGGCCGCCGTCGTCTGCGGCCGCACGCATTCGTCCGCGGTGAGACCGCCCAGCGGCACGCGCGAGGCGTTCAGGGCCGGCATGGCCTCCGCCGCCGCCGCGCGCTGCTGCGACATGAGCGCGACCGCGTCTAGCTCCGCACGCGTGATGCGTTCGGCTTCGGCCAGCCGGTCGGCCGCGAGCACGACGGGGATGAACCGCGTGCGCTTCGGGAAGCGGGCGTCCGTGTAATACCCCGCCTGGTCGCCGAGGAACGGCACGCGCGACATCATCTCGACACCACCCGCGAGCGCGCGCTCGACGTCGCCGCCGGCAACGCGCGCGGCAACATGGCCGATGGCCGTCAGCCCGGACACGCAGTAATTGTTCAGCGTGAACGCGTAAGCCTCGTCCATGACCCCGCAGTGCAGCTTCGCGACCAGCGCGACGTTGCCGCCCTGCGCGCCCACCTGCCCGACGCAGCCGAGCACGAGCGCCTCGACGCGGCGCGGCGCCTGGCCGCGCGTCTCGAGCGCGTCGACCAGAGCGCCGACGAGTTCGTGTGGCTGCAGCGACGCGAGGCCGCCGTCGGGCCGCGCCTTGCCACGCGGCGTGCGCACGGCGTCATGGATGTAGGCGTCCAACGCGCTTGCTGCCGCGTCAGTCGCGCAGGCCGACGACGAAGCTCACGACCGTGCCGAGCGAGCCGCCGATGTTGAGCGTGCCGAACGTCCGGGCGCCTTCGACCTGACAGTCACCTGCGGTGCCGGTGACCTGCCTCCCCGCATCGAGCAACATGCGTGCGCCGGTCGCGCCGACCGGATGACCGACGCCAATCAGACCGCCGGACGGGTTGACCGGGCACGTGCCGCCCGGCTCGATCGTGCCGGACTCGATGGCGCGCCCACTCTGCCCCGGCGGCGTCAGCCCGAAGTGATCGATCGCCATGTATTCCGTCGAGGTGAAGCAGTCGTGTGTCTCGATGCCGTCGAGCGCCTCGACGCCCGCGATGCCTGCACGGCGCCACGCATCGGTGATCGCCTTGCGCACGTGCGGGAACACGTAGGGCTCGCCGCGGCTGCGCTCGATCTTGTCGAGGAAACGGATGCCCGCGTTGGTGTGACCCCAGCCGAGCACCTGCGGGAACTCGCGCACCTGCACGCCACGACGCGCGGCGTACCGGTGCATGAACGCGTCGGACGCGAGCACCAGCGCGACCGCGCCGTCTGTGATCTGGCCACAGTCCTGCCGTCGTGTGCCAGGCTCGACGACGGGGTTGTACTGGTCGTCGTCGGTGAACGTCTCGGGACGGAACGTCCAGCCGCGCGTCTGCGCCAGCGGGTTGCGTTTCGCGTTCGTCATGTTGATCTCGGCGATGCGGTTCAGGTGTCGCCGGTCGAGGCCGTAGCGGGCCTCGTATTCCATTGCGACGCGGCCGAAGACGGCCGGCCACATGAACCGGCACTCGATGCCCTCGTGCCCCTGCCAGGACGCCGCATTCTGCACCTGCGAGGCCTGGTCGCCCGGCAGATTCTTTTCCTCCTCGACGCCGACGATGAGCACGCAATCGTAACGCCCCGCCTCGATTTCCGCCGAGGCCGCGAGGATGGCGAGCGAGCTGGACGCGCAGGCGGCTTCGTGCCGCATCGCCGGCTTGCCGTACAGCCGGGGTTCGACCTGCGCCACCATCGCGGCGAGATGGCCCTGGCCCCGGTACAGCTCGCCGAACGCGTTGCCGACGTGCGTCGCGTCGATTTCGTCGGCGTCGAGCCGGCAGCTCGCGAGCGCGCCATCGATGGCCTCGCACATCATGTCGCCGTAGTCGCGCCCTTCGCGCGACCAGACGCGCGCGAAATCTGTCTGGTAGCCGCCAATCAGGTGAATCGCCATGCGTGACCTCGCGGTGGAGCCGCCAGCATAGCGCATCAGTTCAGTATTGCCAGTCAGTCGGAGCGCCTTGCTCAGGCGTCGTGGTCGGCGTCGACGAACGTGCACCAGGTCACGCCGCGGTCCGCCCACACGCGCGAGGCGTCCTCGAGGATGGCGAGCGCGGTATCGAGCGCTTCCGGTGCCGTTTGCCGCAGGCGTGCGACGCGTCGCAACAGCAGCACGTAGCCTGGTGCGCGCGGTTGCCAGTTCAGGTCGGTCAGGCAGTCGAACCAGGCATCCCAGTTGCGCCCGAACCACTCCGGGAATGACAGCGCGCGAGCCGTCCGGTCGAGCAGGCCTTCCTTGTCATAGCAACCGCCGAGGTCGACGTCGAACACGACGTAGCCGAGCGCCTGCGCCGGTGCCACGACGTCGGCGACAACGGCATCGGTGAGCCTCGTCTCGCGCACGCCCGGCGTCACGCCTGACGTGCCAGCGCCCCGGATCTGCTCTTTTCCAGCCGTCATCGATCGGTTGCCTCGATCCGCCGGAAGCTCCGGTAGTGATCGTCCGTGTAGTAGAACTCGGCCGGTGGCTCGCCGCCGGCGACGATGCGCCGTGCGCCGCGGTCGCGCGACCCCGGCGTCGGCACGGTGTACTCACGGTAATGACCGCGCGGTCGCGACGGAAGCAGGCGCTCGCGATTCTGGAACACGGTTCCGTCGCGATCGTAGGGAAAGGGTCCGCCGGCGGCGATCAGCCGCAGGGTTTCACGGGCCTCGGGTGGCAGCGCCGGGTCCACCGACACCGCGCCGCCGGCCTGCGCACCGGACGGTGCAGCCGAGATCGATGCCGTGCCATCGGGAGCATCGGCTCCCGACGGAGCTTGCGGCACCAGCCAGCCCCGCGCAGCGACGGCGAGGACCAGCAGCAGCGCGACACGCCACCAGCGGTTCATGACGACCGCAAGCATACGCAATCGTCGCGATGCATGCTGCGCCGGCAGGAGTGCACCGGCGCGCGCATGGCGCACTGCGCGGAGCGTTGCGCGTCGGCGGCACGTTCAAGGATCCGGCGTTGCGGGCCGGGCGAGAACGTCGACTGTTTCACGGGTCGCAAGAGCCGCGGCGACAAGCAGCGCTCGGCGACGGCTTGCGCATCAGCGTGCTCTTGCCGAACAGCGAGCCGATCAGGTCGACGGCGACCTCGGCCGTGCGGTTGTGAACGTCGAAGGCCGGGTTGAGCTCGACGATGTCCAGCGAGGCGAGGCGGCCCGTGTCCGCCACCATTTCCATGCAGAGCTGTGCCTCGCGATAGGTCGGACCACCGGGGACAGTGGTGCCGACGCCGGGCGCGATGACGGGATCGAGGAAGTCGACGTCGAGACTCACGTGGACATGCGTCGCGGCATCGACGCCAGCCAGCGCGAAGTCCATGACCTGCCGCATGCCGATCTCGTCGATGTAGCGCATGTCGAACACCTCGAAACCGGTTTGGTGCACGAACTTCTTTTCGCCGGCGTCGACGCTGCGGATGCCGATCTGGCAGAGCTGCGACGGCTCGAGCGTCGGCACATGACCGCCGAGTTCGACGAGGTCCACCGGGCCGTGGCCGCACAGGCAGGCCACCGGCATGCCGTGGAGGTTGCCGCTCGG
>WBZL01000752.1_pt1 | contig 35828 bp, 52 predicted proteins | sample 5204291 | NCBI WGS metagenome assembly WBZL01 (sample SAMN12344345, study PRJNA552823) | activated sludge metagenome | biome: Activated sludge suspended growth; feature: Nitrification reactor; material: Wastewater; isolation source: activated sludge from nitrification reactor of wastewater... | reverse complement strand
GCTTCGTGCTGGTCGGGCTGCTGTTGCGTGCCGCGCCGAATGACGCTGAATGACGCGCCGAATGGCAACAAATAAGAATGGTTATCATTTGTTGCCATTCGGCGCGGCACGCCGTTGGTTTCGTGCCGCCAGATGAAGGTTTGTCGTGCATCGTGCGCGAGTGGTGGCGGCTGTTTGTGCCCGATCCGCGACGCTCCGGGACGGTGACGGCGGTGACCGAAAATAGCATTACGGTGACCCGCCAGGCCGACGGTGTATATAGTGTGAAAGCCCGCGATGAGCGGGCTTGTTTCCACTCAAATCAAAGCTCGATTTCTGCCAGTGGCTTTTCAACGAGATGAAAGAACTTGTTTGAGTTGGATTTCCCGTCCTCAACCAAGGCCAGCCATTCACGCCGCTTCGTCGCGATTAGCTCAGCCGTGTCGATGCTGATCGACATATCAAATGCCCCATCCGCGTACTGGGAAACATATGCACTGGTGGGTTCCTGAAAGTCGCAGGCCGAGTCAAATGCGGCGGCGTATAGTTCGTATGCGTTCACTTCTCTCTCCTCGGCGGCCCCATGCCGCTCTTGATGGTTCTTATTATACTTACTTCGTATACGAAGTCAACTGGTATTTGATATGATTTAAATACTTCGTATACTTCACGCATGAAACCACAAAAGCAATACCAGATAGCAAAAATGGCTTGGGAAGAGCGCACCGGAAAAGAAGTTGTTACAGTGCGGCTCGATAAAGACGTCAGGGAGTTACTCAATAGTCTCAAGGATCGCTACGGCGGGCGGGCGAAAGCGATTGCGGAGGGGTTGCGGCTACTCGAACAACGTCAGCGCGATTCGGACGTGTAGTCCGCCAACAGCTTCCAGCCGCGCGATCGGCGGGGTTCATTCTACCGGCGCGGCTCGCAACAGCAGTGCGAAAATCCAGCAAGAGCAAGCCGGACCCCATCAAACATCGCTCCAAGTGACTGCGCTACACCACCTGGGAGCGCGCCGGAAGCCGATGATTTTCGGTTTGTCCCTGTCTTGCCCTTCGAACAGTATCAGCACTTCGTCATCGACATGGAAAGCCCGGCCGTGGCACGGCGGGTAGCTGATCGGGACCGCCGTCAAGATTTCCGACGGGTCAAGCACTAGCGCTGGATGCGGCGTTTCGCCGTCAAGCAACCGGATGTCCAGCGATTCAAGCTGCACATCTGAGACATTTTCGTACGGGTAATGACGTGTAATGACTCCGTATCGACAAATCGGCTTCCACCGTGCCCATCCGGGCTCAGTCGCAGCGGCGTAGAACACGGCCTCGGCGGACATGTTTTCGATCGGGCTTAGCTGGCCCATCGCTGCTGTTAAAAACGGCACTAAATTCCATCTTCGCTCGTTGTAGCGCACCCTGGCCGGTGAATAGCCGCCCGTCAGAACCTCTTTTTGCTCATACTCATCGCTCATCCACCCAGGCGGCTCAGCAGTCTTGACGACGTCGCCGACCCTCAAATCAGACACATACGTGGCACTCCATACATCGTACGTACGGCTATTTAGACCGGCGAGCAGAGCGGTCAGCGCATCAACACGTCGCCCGCGCACCAAGCCTTCGATAGTGAGTCGAGCGATTTCGCGATCGGCAGCCGCGCGTTTGCTCACAGCCTCTCCGTATTTTTTGACGGACTCCGAAAGTTTTTCGGGCGTGATCGGGGCGTTTTTTGGCACCTCGATCTTCTCCAGGCCGGCCTCCTGCTCCCGTGCAGCTTTCTGTGCCGGATCATCCGGGTAGGTGATGGTCGGGATCTCCGGGCCTGGGTTGGGGTCGGGGTGGGCCAACACGGCCACCCACAAGTGGGTGGCGGGGTGGGTGGCGCTATACGTGTAAGCAACGCCGACTTGCGTCGCAACATCGGAAAAAATGGGGTAGCTGCTGTTGAGGGACCACGAAGTGACGGCGCGAGCCGCGTTAATTGCGCCGCATGATACTAACTCAACAACAAGATCGGCTTGATAACCCGTTGCAGAAACTCGGCTGCTCGGAACGCTTCGGTCGCTACCGACATGCCCCATGGCCTTTCGTCCAGAAATGTCGTAGACATGCCGGCGAGCAGCAAAATCAAGGTCATCGTCGCGAGTCAATGCGGCCTTCCCGGCGCCAGAACGGACCGAGTTGATCGCATCGAACAGCGGACCTTCTTGTGCTTTATCTTTCGGATCCCAAGGCAGCCCAGTTTCTGGGTCATCTTCGGTCGGAGGGGCGATTTCGGGCGGGCTGCCGCTATTGAGCAGATCTTGTTGCCATTGCCCGATCACCTCGTTCATCGCCGCCCGGGCAATCGCTTCTTCATCTTCAAGAAGCGACAGGGTATTCAGTGCCCGAAGCAGGGCGCTAGAATATTTCGCCGTCTCTTCATTGAGTCGCTCTAGCTCTTTCTCGATGACGCGGGTGTCATAGACCGGGCGTGCTTGATACAGCCCATCCCCTAGATTTGCCACGATAACAGCCTGCCCCATTAGGTCTGCTCCGTCACCAGCATCGTGGCTTCATGCGGCGACACTCTCCACACGATAGACCCAGCAACAAAGGTATAGAGTCCATCCGAAACCGTGTCGTTTGGTCGGACGAGAAAATCGACGGCGGCCTTGGCCGTGCGCTTCCCGCCGTCTTTCCCGCGACTTGATACCCCCCGCAGTGTGCGAGCCGTCGTTGTGTAAGCAGTAGGCGTGACCCGCGCCGTAATTTGCATCGATGCGCCACGCGCTTCTCGCTCATATTGCACATCGGTAATTGTCGCTTCGAGAAATAGTCCAATAGTTTCAGTACCAGACTGACGATAACCAGCATAGATCGCCAGCTTTTCTCCAATTCGTGACTTGATGTCCAGCCATGTTTTTAGATCGAATCCGGGCACTACTACACTAAGCCATGTCGATTCGCCCAACCGCCGGCGACACTGAAAAGACTCCATGGGCAATTGCAATAACGCGCCGCCCGAAAGATACAATCTGAATAAAATATCGGTACTGTTTTCAGAAAGTACGGGCGGAAATGACGGGGAAGAGAATGACGGAACACCCAGCGCCATCGCAATATCAGCGCTCGGGATAGTGTGGGACCGCGTGAATGATGGGACCCCAAGCGACAAAGGAATGGCGAGAGCCGGCAACGCCAGCGGCGGGGTCGTCTCAGCAAGATCAATAGCGTAAAGGGTATTGCCATGACTCCGCGTCCACTGGATGCTTCCAGCAGAGTCGTAGCAGACAAGATTGCTCGTTGATATGCCCCCGCCAACTGTGTACACATTGCCCGCACTATCGACAGCAATGCCATACGCGGTATCGCCATGGTCGGCACTCCATTGCAGTGAGCCGCTGCTGTTGTACTTGCGAGTCGTATACCCACCACTAGCCGATCCGCAGATGTACACATTCCCGGCCGCGTCGGCAGCGATGCCTCGGACTGTTGCTCCATGATCCGCATTCCACGCGAATGTCCCGTCTGCCGCGAACTTGCGTATTGATACGCCTGAGCTCACATCACCGCCAACAACAACACCCCCAGACCCATCAATTGCAACGCATCGCAAATAACCTCCGTGATTCTTTGACCATTGATAAGTGCCAGAACCGTTATATTTAATGAGAGAATCGACGGTATATTCGTGTGTGAAGTAAGCGTTATCGCTTGCGTCAGTTGCGACGCCAGTGCCGTTTCCTAAATCGTATTTCGACCAGTTTTCCGAGCCAGAGCCATCCAATTGATAAGCATTATACGGCGCCGTGAAATTCACATAGCAGCCTAATCCAGCACGGGCTGTAATAGCTCTGCCGGTATCGCCTAAATTGGATTTCCATTGCTCAACCAAGGAATCGTTATAAACCACAACCCGATAAGTTGAGCTTGAAATGCTGAAGTTTCCAGCCAGAAATATATTTCCTGATGAATCAACAGAAATTCCGTAAACAGTTCCAGACTCAATAGCTGTTGACAACGTATTTCCGGCCGCCCCGGATTCGTCGTACTGTCTAGCAACGACACTGCTTCTCCGAATTCCGCCGACCCAGATATTAACAGCCACTATGATGCCTCTTCGACTTCCATGAACTCTTGAGATGTTGAGGCAGTATACGTGATGCTGCCAACGATCATGGATTCGCTATCGCTGATTTGAGCCGCGCCGCCTGGGCGCAAATATGTATCCAGTTGACAGCGGACCCGGCGCTTTCCGTTTATCTCAGCGCGATAACTGATATTCAGTAGCGTTCTAGAATTATATGGGGGCTCGGCTTCACCAGTTGCCGGCAAAGTTATGCTGGCGTGCTTCCCGCCAATATCAAAACGCAGATTGTTTTTATCAAGAGCCCCACGCGCTAATTCAGATAGAACCTGATCCCCATTTGGATAACCAACGCCGCGCCTAATAATGATTTCGCAATCATTGCTCATGGCGTCAATCGCTGTGACAACCGCTGTTGTTACTTTCGGCGATACAGCCGAAATAGAGACACCCGTACTGTAATAACGAACAGATACAGACGACAGCGGAAGCTCTAAGGTCATGTGCCCATCATCGAGAATCATGCGAATCACAGAATACGCAGACGACGCAATCTGAGGATCAGAGACAAACCGGGGGGCGCTAGCGCCGATGCTGATCGGCAATCCTTGAATAGCCGCATATCGGTCGCCGGTATATCCCGGAACCCCGCAAGCAATAGGTATAGGGATGGGCGGCAGCCATTCGTCTTCAATAAGCGCGCAACAAGAAAGTTTATAATTGGCTCCTGATGTTGGGTTCGCGGAAATAGCGACCGACCAGTTTTCAGTGGTTGGATCGGCGCTCACTACAATCGGATTTGGTTCGTAGCTTTCTTTTGTAGAAAATAACGTCCCATCGGAAGCGATGCGAAACAAACGTCCAGGGCTCGCGTATTTAGCCGTTACCGAATGATAGTTGACGCTTTGCGTGACAGCAGGACTATCATCAAGCTCGTAGTATGCGGTATTCAGCGCATAAAGATTAATCCCACCAGCCGCGCCGTATTCGGTTCGCAAATACCATTCCGACGAGTCGCTTCCAAATAGATTTTTGTTGGTTTCGAATCCAATGAGCGCCCCATCGCTACATGACCATTTGGTTATTTTTGCGTATCCATAACTTTCTGGTGGCAGGTAATTGATCCTAGTATATCCGTCAACATCGTAATAAAAATCCGCATCAACCATGATATACAGCTCGCCGCCAATGATCGAGATTCGTGGGTTACTCGCTCCCGTGTTTAGCCAGCGCCGCCATTGCAACACGCCAGAGCTATTCCTTTTTTCGAGAAACCTCCAGGTCAGGATATACAAATACCCAGAGTCATCGGCAACAATATCGATCACAGACAGTCGTATCGGATTGAGCGTTGGATTGCTTGCATGATAGCTTGCAAATGCCTCGGCGTATTCGCCAGCCAAGTAATAAGGTGGCGTTGGCGCGGTCAGGCTCCACTCAGTGTTGCCGGCTGCATCGACGGAAATCAAATACGTATTATACGTCGATTCAGAAATATCCTCGTCGGTTTGCATTCCGATCAGAATTTGATTGTTTCCGCTAACAGCGATAGCGGTTAATCGATTAATTCCTACTGAATAAGTATTTGGCACTCGCGGGTAAACCCGGAAGTCAACAGAAAACGCACGCTTGAATCCATTGCAGTCGTATTTAGATACACTTTCATTCCTGACTGTCACTGGATAGAGTTCGTTATTATCAGGATCGTATTGCACTGACATGAACGTGTTGATGCTATAAATAAACCCGTCCTGAGTTGCGGCCATTCTAAAAGGATGACACAGTGTATAATCGAGCTTTTTGTATTCAAATAGCGCTTCTGGCTGGATAAAATCGAATTTTTCGATTAAATGTCCTGCCTCGTCATAACAAAAAAACGTCACATTACCAGGGTATTGCGACGTTTCCGGCGTATGTCCAACAACGTAAAATCTCATGATGGCGGCGATGGGTCGTAGAATAGCTTGTCGGTGGCGTTGATATTGATGGAATAATTGCTCCCCACTTGAATAATGTCAGCGGGGGTTGAGTCTGGAAGGATGTAGAAGACCAAAGGGTTGGTCAACCCGCCAGCCGTTTTGCTTGCGTAACACACGATGTAACGAAAGGTCTTGGTCAGCGACACCCATGCTGGGTCGTCAAAATCAAGCGTTGTGTTGGTAATCACTGGGTTGACCAGCGCTTCCCCGCCAGCCGTGTAGCCATCGCCCGGCGTCACCTCGTAAGATGAAACGTCAGACCATTGCGTGTGTAATAACGAAGGCGTGTAGCCGGAAGTCACCATCGCCAATTTCAGCGTGTCAGCGGTCGGAACCAACAGCCCTGAATTGATAAGCATCCAGGTCTGTGCGTAACGCTTAATGATGGTTGCCATTTCATGCGCTCACTTGAGATAGCAGTCTGAAATTCATGATCATCCTATCCGCTGATTGCGTAAAAGAGAGCTTTGCGGTATAGCAGCCGGAATCGATTGACAAGATAATCGTTGCGTAATACGCGACAAGATAGCGCAGCGTTTCCAATAGCTCTCTGCTCGGGTGGTTGTAGGTCGCGTTGATCGTCTGATCGCTAATGCTGTAGCCAGTATCGTATGCATACGATCCGCCGTCCAGCGTCGCCGTTACGCTGCCACGTCGCTCGCCCTGATACCCGTTTTCAATTACGGCGTTATGCAGAACAACGAAACCGTTCGGATCGTATGATGGCGCTGATATGCTGATCATCATGACTGAATCCCCAGCAGATAATCAGAGAAATCAGCATTGGCTCGAACTCGGATCGCCTTGAGAATTTCCCACATGAATGCTTCAAGCTGCGGCGCTAATCCGGTTCCATCAATTTTAATCAACGAGTCCCCTCGCTCAACAGCGCGTGTTTTTGCTCGGATATTCTCGATTTCGGCTTGCGTTAATTGTTTTTGCAGCTCAAGCGCGGCATCGCGGCGCTTATTCTCGGCCTCAATCTGCTCGATGATTTCCAGTTTGGTAAAGGTGTCCGCGTTGGACAGATTACCAAATAGCGAGCCCAGTAAATCGCCGGTGCTGTTGACTGTGGTGCTGATGGAATCAAAAGCCGCTTCGACTTGCTTAGTCTGCGCCTCTAGTTCCGCGACATTCAGCGTGACCTTCGCCTCGATGATTTTGATCCGCTCGTTGGAAGCAATTTCCTCCATCTTAAGCTGGTATTCCTGAGATTTCTTGGTCGCCTCATCGACTTTCTTGGCCTGCTCGCTGGCGCTGTCACCGACGGACTTGAAGGCGCCCGTCGCCTTGACGGTTTTCACCCCTACCTGTTCGTACTGCGTCGCGATGCCTTCCACCGCCGTGGCATAAATGCCAGCCTGCACCCCGGCGAACTGATACGCGAGCGACACCTTGACGCCGTCGGGCAAAGTATCGTTGTTCTTGGTCTGCGCCACGCTGAGCTTGGTCAGCTCGCCCGTTACCGCGTTGTAGGAGTAACCCAGCGCACGGAAATGTTCCGCGAGCTTGGCGATTTCCGGCCCGGTATCCGCCGCCTTTTTCGCTGCCACCTCTTGCGCATCGAGCCAGCCGTTGATTTCCGCGCGTGTAGCCGCCGCCGCCTGGGCCTCGGCGTCGAAATAAGATGGCAGGGCCGCGAGCTTGGGCTGTGCCTGTTCGGCCGCTCCGCCGAGCAGCCCCATTTTTTCGGCGACATCCGCAATCGCGGTGCCCAGCGTCGACCCGTTCCCCGTCAACCAATCTGGCGCCAGCACATCGTTCAACCATTCGCCCAGTCCCGTGGACTTCGCGACCTCATAGCTGAGGACGCCAACCGCGCCCGCGATGCCGGCGGTGCCCAGCGCCGCCAATAACCCACCTGTTCCGCCGCCGACCAAGGCCAGGCTGAGCGCTGCCGCCTCGGCCTTAACCGCCGCGAACGCCGTGCCCAGGGCCGAAGTCACGTTCGCCGCGCCCGAAATCGCTAGCGCAGATGTCCCCAGCAAACCCAGAGCCGCATTGGCTGCCAGCGCATAACCGCCAATCTGTCCGATGGCCTCGATCTTATCGAGATCGATGGTCGAGATAGCCACCGCGACCTCGCCCAGCTTATTCACAAAGGGGCCAATCGACTGCAAGGCGCCTGTGGAATACGTAGTAGTCTGCGTCAGCAGATTCACGACGGTTTGAATGGCTGTTGTCAACCCTTTCTCGGTTGAGAGTGCATCGAAATTGAAGAGCTTGACGATGGCATCGAACGAGGCTTGTAACGCTTGCGCGAATGGGTTGAAATCGACGCCATTGAGGGCAGCCGGCAGGTTCTTGGCCGTGTCGCCAATCAGCGCCGCGATCTTGCCCAGATTGGTTTCGATCACGGCGATCAACGGTGCAAACGCTTCTGATTTCACCGCCGTTCCGATAGATTGGGCCAGTTCCGCCAACGCATCCTCAATGGCATTGAATTCATCGAGCAAGGGCGCGCCCAGGCTGATCAGCGCGACCGTGAACGCCTGGTTCAGCGTATCTGTGGCCTCCTTCATTTTTCCGAACGCCGTTTCCACCGCGCCCGCCGCGTGCTCCATCGCGGCCAGATTGTCCTTGAACTTGCCGGCGCTGCTGATGGCCAGCACATTTGCGGCGTTCAGCGCCTCCGTGCCACCGGTCAAAATCGCCATCTTGTCGCCCGCGCCCTTGGTCTTGTCGGCCATGTCTTCGAGCACGCCCGACAAGCCCTTGGATTTGAGCGCTTGGATATCCCATTGCAGGCCCAATTCCTTGGCCAGATCGGCCGCCTCGCCGCTCGGCTTGATGATTGCGGACAGCAGGGCGTTGATCCGGGTAAGTGCCTCGCTTGTCGGTGCTCCGGCGGCAGTCAGGGTAGCGATAGCCGCGCCTAACTGTTCGACCGGGACTCCCGCTAGCACGGCAGTGCTAGTGACGCCTGATAGTCCAGATGCTAATTCAGGCAGTGTGGTTTGCCCTAGTTTTACAGTCTGAAACAATACATCCGAATATTTTCCTGCCTGATCGACGGACTCCCCATAAGCGTTCAGCGTACTTACCACAGCCAATGTGGTTTGATTCAATTCAGCTTTGCCGGCCACCGATAATTTTTCAGTGACATTAAGCAGCTTCAGCGAATCGTTATAATTAACGCCAGCTGAAATTGCGTTGTAAAGCGCGCCGGTCACATTCTCCAGGCTCTGGGTTGAACTGGACGCATAATCAAGGATCGCTTGACGAAAGTCGCCCAAGCCTTCCACCGACTGATCGGTCAGCGTTGCGATTTCGCGAAACGCAGCGTCGAACTTATCAGCTGCCCCAATCGCGAACCCAGTCACCGCCGCGCCGACCGAGATGACGCCGGTTTCGAACTTCAGAATAGTTGACGTCGCATCCGCGAAGGGCTGGGTCAGACTTTTTCCGCGCTCGGCCAGATCGCCCATTGCCCCGCCGACCGCGCGCAGCCCGGCGCCGACCGTATCGCCGCCGGACAGAATGATTTTGATTGCAGTGGTCAAGTCAGCCATGGCGTTGCGCTTCCAGATCGTTGTAGTACAGCCCCCATACTTGTGCCTCTACCGAAGTCAAGCGCCGCCCTGGAAACCGGTCGGGCAGCGCTTCGAACAGAAAGCGCCCATGCTCGCGGCACAAAGCCAGAGCTAGGCGGACTGTGGGATCTCGGTAGAGGGCGGCGCTTCCCCCGGCGTCGCACCCTCCTGGCTCAACTCCATGATCTTGAGGAACAGCCATTTGAAGAACAGCGGATGGAATCGACTGAGCCACAGCGCCCGCTCATGATTGAGCGGCGGCGACACCGTGCACATCGTCACGAACTCAATTTGCTTGATGAATTCATCGGGCACGGTGTCGGAAGACAACCCCACCGCCTCTTTGTAGATCGCGGCCTGGCGCTGGCCGCCCAGTCCCGCCAGCGCGTCCAGCATGGCCCGCGCCTTTTCAGCGATCATGCGGGCATCGTTGGCCCGCGCCATTTCCTCGACGGTGGCCATGCGCACCGTGAAATGCGCTGGCGCTCCACGCTGCACTAAAGCCTCGGGTGTGGCGACCTGAGCCGTGGACGGCGTCCACGGCTCGGCCATGAGCGCTTCGAAGTTAAAGTCAGTCGTCATGGCGGCTTACTCGGCAAAATCGACGGAGGGCTGCTGCACCGAGATAGTGATCGTCGCTGTCGGGCTCGCGCCCGCCGTGTTGGTGCGAGCGATACTGCCGACGCCTTGCGTAATTTGATAGGGCGTCCGGTACTTGTTCGGCTTGTAGCGCCAGAGCAGATTCAACCCCATTTTGGCTACAATCGCATCGCTGACGCCGTCGCCCAACGACAGCTCGACACTGGCTTGCCCTTGCGAGGTAGTGAACGACCCTACGGTTTTTCCGTTGTAATACTGCTGTGAGCTGGCGCTGTTGGAGGTTTCCGCCGGTTTCCAGTTGCGGGCCGGCTCGATCACTGCAAAGAGGGGCGTCGCCACTCGCGCCATGACTTTCTTGGGCACTGTGCCGGTATGGATGAGCGGCAACGCCGACGAAAACTCGATCTGTCCCCGGATTGGGTCTTCCGACCACACTGGATAGTCGTAGCGTTCTTGATGCGTGCCGACCACTTGATAAATCTCCGATGGATCGATGACGGCGGCAACGGTGCTAGTCAAACGCACTTGGCCGAGTTCGATACTGCCCACCGGAATCAACGGCGGGCCGCCCGCCGCGCCGTACGTCTCGGTAAATGCCGTCGATTCGGTGCCCGACACGGCGACCACCGCGCCGCTCGAATCCACTGTGATCGAGGTGATCCGATAGCCATCGGTCGTGCCGCGCGTCGCGGCGATGTTCGTGGCGGCGCCGACAGAAATCAGCCCGGTGGTCGCATTGGCGCCGGTCATGCCGGGCGCGTAGGCCGTCAGCGCCGCAACATCGACGTTGTTGTTGCCGGCCGCCGCCGCCGGCGAAATAACGCCGCCGGTGGCCAAGCCATAAGGTACGACCTTGTATTCATAGCCCGTGGCCTGGCTCCAGGGCTTGGACGCCAATGTAAATTTGGCGTGGTCGCCAGAATCGGTCATCGCGGCAAACGCTTGCTGCGACTGACCGGCTTCGTATTCGACAGTGGGATTGATTAACGTGGTCATGGGGCACTCAATTGGTAACGGGTGGAGAATTGGAGCGGATACGAACCGTGGCCGTTTTTGAGCCGTGGGCTCGGCGGCGTTTCAATTTGTAGCTTTTCGTGGTCGGCGGTGGGCGGCCAACCGGTCAGCGCCAGCGCCACGTCGGCTAGCAAGGGCGAGGCGAGTTGCCGCACGCCTTGGCCGCTGCGCTGATTGGCGAAGCGGACGACGACGGACACCAGAATCACCTCTTTCAGCGCAATGGCACTGGGGTCTCCGGCATCGACGACCGTCAATTGATACGGCAGGACGTGGAGCGCGGGCGCGACTTGGGAATTTTCGGTCACGCCGTCCAGGTCGGCGGCGTATAGAATCGGCACGCCCAGGTTTTGCGCTTCCAGGCGCGCGCCGATCAGTTCGGGCAGAGCGTAGGGCTGCGGCATCAGAATTGACTGAGCACGGTTTCGCCGGACAGATCAAACATCCGATCCGGCGCGGACCCGTCCGGCGACCCCATCGCGATATTGGAACTGGCACCAGGCAATTGCAGCAACACCTTTCCGGCATCAACGTCTTTCAGCCAGGCCACAACATCCTCGAATCCTTCCCGGACCCGCTCGGTCGCATCATCGTCGTACAACCAGTAGCGCTCTAGATCGCAAGAAGCGGCGATAATGACCGGCGGATAGGGCGCATCGAGCGGCAGGGCGTAACGACCGGCAAGGTAGCCATTGATGAATGAGTAGGCCCGCTTCGAAACGGCGGCCAGCAAGCCGGCATCCGGCAGGCCGTCGCCGTCCCGGTCGGCGATCTGCACAAGTTCGGTCGCGCCGAAAGCGTCTTCCAAGTCAGTTTGGGTGGTGTAGGTCATGCTAGCCACCCGCGTTGTTAGATTGAGAATCAGAAGCAGGCGGATCAGCAGGAACAGGCGCCAAAGCGCCTACCGCCACCGCTTGAGCGGCAACCGCCTCCGGCATTTCAACGATTTCGCCAACCTCGAAACGACGTTGATCATCGGCGGTGGAGCCATATTGCAATGGCGAGAGCACACGATATGCCATCCGCGGCGGATCGGAGGGGACGCTCGATTTCATCGCCATTACGCCACCGCGTTCTGCCAGAAATAGCCCACATCGTTGGCGCTGATCACTTCCAGGACGCTTTCGCCAACTCGAACGATGGCACTGCCCCGCAGCCCGGTACGCGGCGCGTCAATGTTGCCAGCCACGCGGGTACCAAACTGGGCGGTGAACCCAAAGGTTGGCTGGTCCGCATCGGCCGCATCGGGCGAAACATACAGCGCCGCCGCGTGCTTGCCCCAAACGCGCGAATAGCTGGGGGTTTGCCCTTTTTTCGCGGTATTGACGAATCCAGCGCCCACCAGGATTTGATTCACTTCGAACAGATCGGCGGCCTGTTGGCGAGTAATAGCGCCCGAGGTGGCCGCCGAACCAAAGACGGCTTGGACCATCTTGGGATGCTGGCGAATCTTGGTCCATACCGCTTGACCCAGGACGAGCAGGTTCGGCCGGAATAGCGGAATATCCAGCGCCACTAGAATGGCATCCACTGGATTGCTATTGGTGAAATCGGACCACTGCGAAGTACCCGATAAAGTAGCCGTGTTGCCGGCCGGATAAGTCGCCGCGGCAAACACCAGGTTAGCGGCCCGAATTTCTCGATCCAAATTAAGAAGCCCCGCCAGCAAGCTGGTCGATTTCGCCAAGGGCGAAATCGGACCGCCACCGGCCGGCCTCACCATGGCGCTCCATGCCTCGATTTCGTCGATGGGAACGGTATCATCCAAACCCCAATCCACACATTCGGCGTTGATGAGCGTGCCGCCAAAATCGACCATGGTCGGCTCGGACTTGCGCCCTACCTGGGTATTGGGGACGGTGTAGGCGTCCGCTTGGGTATACTTGGTATACGCGAATTTTTTGCCGCCTTTTTGCACGCGAGGCAGCACCTGATCGGCGATCAAATCGATATCGCGATTGCGATACCCAATGGCAATCGCGGAAAGTTCGGGATTGACCGGAAAGGCAGTGGTAGCCATGGCTGACCTCAATACACGCTAGGAGCGATTAGGACACGGATCACATCGCCCGCTGCCGATGCGGCCTCCAAAGCGAGGCCAATCACTCGGTTTGCGGTCGTGGTGGTCGCGATGCCGCGCCCTGACGCATCGGAAGTGATCGACGATCCACGAGTCACGGCCGCGCCCGCTTCGACGTACGCAACACCGGCATGGGTCACATCGCAACGTTCGTTGATGGCCGGGCCAACTTCGTTGACGACGCCGATCAAGAGGTCAGTTGCAGCGGCAGCGACGGTCACCTTGCCGTCGGCGGTGCCTAACTTGGCGATGCGATACGGCGAGATTGCCGCTTCGGCGATGTAGCTTTTTTGCAGTATCGGGTTACTCATGTCGATTTCCGGGTGACGTGATGGACGGCATCAGCAAAGCTCAGGGTGACGCCGGCGGCCGTTTGTTCGGTCAGATACGACTGAGCACGGCGCGCGATAGCGGTTGGGTCTTCATCTGTTGGCGGCCCATTCCCGCCAACCCCACCCGACCGCTCAGCAAAATCCACTTGCGTCGGCAACGTGATCAGAAACTGCTCCAGCCAAGCGCGGGGTTCGGTCTTGATCGTCTGGTCCGCTTCCGCGAATTCCAGCGGCGCTTCCGGCAGCGCCAGCAGCAGCTCGATCAAGCCGTCCCGCTGGCGCGGCAAGACCTTGCCTGCCTTGACCTGCGCTTCGGCAAACGCCGTCACTTCGCGGCGGCGCTGCGCGGCGACTTGGGCTTGCAATTGCTGCTCTTGCGCGGCGATGGCCGTTTCTCGGGCGCTGAGGGCCGCCTCACGCGCGGCCAGATCGGTGTCATCACTCATAGATAAAGAGTCCTGAGGGGAAGATGGGGAGAGGGATTCGACGGCGTGCTCGATGGCGGACTGTTCCAGCTCGTATTGCAAGCTATCCAGCGCGGAACCCGGCACGACTTGATCAGCGGTGTCCGCGCCGAACTGGGTCAGCAACCATTCGCGTAGGCCGCGCCAGAGGTCGAGTTGCGTGCGGCCGGACCACTCCGAGAAATCCGCCGAGAATTCAATGACGCCGGCTTCGTTGGCGGCGAAGTTTGGAGTACGCAGGCCCTTGACGGCGGGCGCGGCGGCGCCGAGAAACCCGACGTGACGCAAGTAGTACACACCAGGGACCGGATTGCCGGGCGCATCGGGCCGCCAGAAACTGGACGAGATTTTTTTGAATCGCCCTTCGCGCACCAGATCGGCGAACGCGGCATCCACTTGCTTGGGCGTGGCTTCCAGCGCGTCCTGGATGACGGTCAGCGCCTGCACCCAACCATAAGCCGGCGCCTCTAGCGTCGGGTGCCCGACGACCAAGGGGGCTTCGTGCTTAGCGGGATCGTAGGCGGCGGCGGTCGCCGTTAATTCGGCATCGGAAAACGCGGCGGTCGTGCCGCCGTTATCCGTCCAGGTGCCGACCTTGAAAATCTGGAGTGGAAGAGATTCTGCGCTCATGCCGACCTATATAAGCGACGGCTAATATGCAGGTAACTCCGTCGGGCAACGGAGGCGCGTTTCCTCGCCATCGATTGACGTTATGATCGTGATGCGGGCGAAGGGGCATGGCGCGAGCTGAACATCCTGTCGCGACTACCCCAATAACGAATTTTAACGGGGGATTAACGGGGGGTTATGGGCTCGACAATGGTAAGGTGGCAGGGCTGGTATCCGAACGCCTGAAATCGCCGTTTTTTACGACGCCAGCCAATCATCGAGGATGTCGAGGATATCGCTCTCATCGGTTTCGGACAATCCCAGATATTCGCGGGCTGGCACATCGCCCCAGGGGATCGGCGCGCCGCGTCGCGTGCGGCCGAATTCGCCCTTTCGCGCGCCGAACTGATGCAGGGCGCCGTAGATGCGGTCGGTGCCGATGCGCACACCGTTGTTGTCGGCCTGATAAGCGAGGCGCCTGAGGTAACCGTCCAGAACTAGGATCTTGTCCTTGTTTTTGCGCTTGCGGTCGAGGGTGACTTGCGACAGCGGCGCCCACGGATGGCCTTCGGCATCGACCCCGCGACCGAAGCGATCGCGAAAGTTGATCGTCAGCGCTTCGCCGATGTCGCGGAACACCGGCGCTGGGCTGTCCAATTTCGCGCGAAGTTTATCCACCATCGCGCGGGCCTCATGGTCATCCACCTCGATTTCGATCAGCGCGCCGGCCATCTTGCTGGAGACTCCTTAAATTAGAGAGCGAAGGCTACTTGAGCAGCATGGACAACTGAGCCCAGGTCGCCGCATCGACTTTACCCTTGAGCGCTTCCAACGCCTGCCGTTTGATGCTATCCGGCCAGGCCGCTATTTTTTGTTTCAGCAGCGCCGCCAAATCGGTACCGACATTCGCGCCTGGCGCATGATCCCAACCCGGATCGACGCCCTCGGGTAGCTCAAATTCCTCACCGGTGCGCTTGTCCACGTACCTGACCGTGCCGCCGTACGGCAGGTCCGCGCCCGTCATGACTTTCAGATTTCCCTTGCGAATATCGCGCTCGGCCAGACTTTCGACAAAGCAATGACAACCGAAACCGTTGGGCGGATAGTGGCTTACCCACCATGGATCGTCATGGCGCAATACCTTGCCGTCCCAGGCCAGATGCTCCGCGCGCGGATGAACGACACTATCGTCATGCCGATAGCGCCAATAGGGACGGCGGTCGGCAATCTGCTTCATTTGCTGATAGCGGCCGGCGGCTTCGCTGACCAGCAAGTTGGTTTCGTAGATCACCCGTGCCCGCCAGGCGCGACCCGCTTCCGAGTCTTCGCCCGTCCAGCCGGTCCAGCCGCGTTCGGCCACGATCCGCTCGAACTCTTTCTGGAATTGCTCGAACGTTATTCCGTCGGTGCGGGCTTTCTCAACGGCGGCTTGCAGATCGAGGAGCAAATCGGCTTGCAGCGCCCCCGCCACCACAAACGCCCGGTCATGCGCCGCGCCGAGCAAGTCGTCCCAACGCTCGGTCGGCAGCGCGAGCTGTTCTTGCAGGTATTGCAGCGCCTCCTCGAAAGTCAACGAGCCGTATTGGGCGGGCATCAGCGGTCTTTCACGGTCAGCGTAAAACTACGCTCATCGACGCGGCCGGCACTGGTCGTCACCCGGCACCCGATCACATAAGCTGTATTGGCCGTGCCGCCAGACAACCATATCGTCACCACGCTACCGATTTTCTGCTCGACACCGTCCAGCGTCACCGCCGCCGCATTGACACTGCTGGAATCCACGGTAATCGTCGCGGCGGACGGCGTGATCGTATGCGCTGTGATCGTTTCGTCCGCCGCCAGCCAGTCCTGCCATAGGCACGCATAGTCCAGGACGGCCTGCGGGTCCTTGAACCCCATCGCGGCGGGAACGGCTTTGCTGGACGGATAGGTCGGCATCAGTGCTCCCGGAACAACTCATCGAGCGGAACTACTTGCCCAGAGTTGGGCATCATCAGCCGATTCCCGATACCCGCAGCATCGGCGGTCGGCAGTACGATCCGTACATCCTGCCGCAGGAATATCGGGCCATCGATCCCCCATCCAATCACCACTTCTTCGCCGGTCGTACATTGCAGAATCAATTCACGGCCGTTGGTCAGCACGGCCTGAATGGTTTTCCCGGCTAGTCGGTCATGAATCAGCGGACGCATCAGGCCAGCCTCAGAATGGCATTGCTGGCGTCGGGCGTCGGGAACGTCACCTGAAAGGTGCCGTTGGTGCTCGTGACAGTGCCGCCGAAATCATGGATAGACACTGCTCGGTTGCCGCTCGTGCTGTTGTAGATCATGGCCGCCGCCGCGCTGATCGTCGCCGACGACCACGACACATCGGCAAAATCGGTATAGGCCGTCGTGCCGCTGGTGGTTGGATCGACCCGCGTCAAGGTCGCGCCGCCCGCTGTGTACCCCGTACCGCTGGCTTCGTCACTATTGCCAGTGACGTTGCTGTAGTTAGTACTTGCCGCGCCGTAGGTTCCGGCCATCACAGACTTGATCAACGTCAATTTGAATACATTGCCGCCGGTCAGCAGGAAGTTATGTAGGGCTTGCATGAGTTCGGACTTGAAGCTAGTGCACATCGCCGTGGTCGCGGCCATTTTGAGATCCTCAACTGATGTTTAGATTTGAACCGTCCGGTTGGATCGAGAGCGATCGGTCTTCGGGTTCGATCAACAGCAAGCGCCCTTCGCTCTCAACCAACAGCAATCGACCAGCCGGAGTGATCAACTCGACAAGCCTCAAAAGGCCGGCCTGCCCCAGCGCGGGCGCGCCCGTCAACAGCGTCAGCGCATCCGCCGATAGCGTGATCGTGCCGATTTGGCCGATGCTGGCGACGCCCGACAAAGCGATTGAAGCGGTGGCGCCCGCCGATAGCGTGATCGTGCCGACTTGGCCGTTTGCGCCGATGCCGGTCAGCGTCACCGCCGCGTCGGCCGCTAGCGCCAGCAGCCCCGTCGTGCCCGCGCCCGATGCGCCGAGCAAATTCAGCAGAGCTGTGGCCGATAGCGAAAGCGCGCCGGCCGATCCGGCCCCCGTAACCCCTGTTGTCGAGGCCGTCCCGCCGCCCTGCGCGCTGGCCGCCCCTATCCCCGCCGTGGCCGCCAGCCCGGCAATGGTCTGTTGCGCACCGCCGGCAAGCGCTAAGACCCCCGCATTGCCCACGGCCGACAGCCCGGACAGGCTGACATTGACGTTTCCGCCCGCGCTTGCAAAAACATTGCCCACTAGTCCGGTGATGTAAATTCCGGCTGGGGTAATATTGGCTCCAGCCGTCAGCGAGAGCACGCCCGCTGCTCCGGCGACGGCCGCCCCTATCGAGGTGATGGCCGCGCCGCCCTGGGCGGTCGGCAGCCCAGCGCTGCCAGTACCAAATAGACCGGACAGGATTTTCCCAGCGCTACCCGATAGCGAGAGGCCGCCAACCAACCCGTTAGCGGAAATGCCCGGCGGGGTATAATTGGCAGTTCCAAAACCGCCCAGCACCCCAGCCGCTCCCGCCGAAGATTGCCCGGTTAACTCAGCACTCGCATTGCCGCTTCCAGAACTTGCCCCCGACAAAAGCACGCTGATACCGACAGTATCTCGCGCAGTCCCGAGTACAGACGTTCTTGTCCCGGTAGATCCAGACGACGAAAGCGTCTCAAAAAAGAATCGTCCAGTATTAGTATGCTGACCCCCGACTGTTCCAGCAGTCATGCCAGCTGGCGTTGTCATCGTCGTTGGGTCTGAATTGCCGAACGCGCAAACAAGCCCATTGCCAGCCGACCCACTCACCGACGGCGCGCTGGCTGTGACCCCGGACGTATAGCTAGCCGATGTCGCTGAAATAAACGCTAGCGCGGACGATCCGCGCACAGTCATTAAAATAGCGTCATGATAAACGTAACCACCAAAAGTCAAAGAAAAAGACGATCCCTCAGTCCCGTCAATGACGCGATAATATAATTGAACGCTGCTGCCGTTATCGTCTTGTTTCGAAACCGCAGCAGTGAATCCGCTAAACGACGAAACAGACACGCTCCCTGGGTACCACGACAGCAAAACGAGCGCAATATCGCCTACCGTTGTCCCAGAGTCTTTCGTAAGCGTCGCGGATAGACCACTAGCTCCTCCGTTATCATCATAAGCGCCAGCTCCGACTTGCGATAAAGCCATGCCATCCCCCTCTTCCAACAATATCGCGGACGCTTCTAGTCCAGATTGGTAATCTGGGATAGTTTGCGAAATAATCGTCCACACCGACGGCTGGCAATCAGTCAACGGGGCCCCGCATTGATACCCCGCGGGCGGGACAGCACGCGCTCGCGCGGAAATGACATCGCCATTATAAATAGGGATATCAATAGCATATTGCGTATCGGCGATCCCGCTGACACCGACCCCATTAACATTAAGCTCGACGGTCGTGCCAACCGGCCACGCCGGATCCGCATCCCACGCGAATGTAGTCAACCTGCCTGCCCCAGCGATACTCGTCGCCAGGGCCAGCAGCAGGCAAAGAACGCGAGCCATCTTACGGCCCCGCATGAACCACGGTGATCGTCAGCCCAGTCTGATTCTCAGGCTGAGTAGCCGGATGCGGCGCGGTGGCCGTCACCCACGCGGTCCAATCCGCACAGAGACCCTGGTTACAGGCCCGCGCGGCGATCTCGATGGCTTGCCCAGGATCGGCGGTTACCATGCTTGATCCGCCCGGCGTCGTTAAGCCTGTGATCGCGGTTTCGGCTCCGCCGGACACTCGATATTTTGCTTCGTAAACGGGCACGTCGGAGGGGAGATACGTCGTCGGGTCGGTCCAACCGAATGTGACTTGATAGGTATCGGCGGCGGAAGGCAAGGAAAAAGCGATCATCGCCAACGCCAATACTTTTGATTTTGCATATTTAATCATGATTCATCACCTTCTTTCGTTGAGTCCATCACGGCAAACCGCCCCGCCGCGTCCGCGACCGCAAACGCCTGTCCCATCAGCTCCGCGAGCGCGGTCGCATCCAGATCGGGATAGAGCTTTAACAATCCATCGCCAAATTCATCAAAATCGGCGCTGCGTTTCAGCAACGACCGCACCGGCTCCAGGAAACCATCGATCAGCGGCGCGGCCTCGCGGCCTAGCCGCTCGGCCATCGGGGCAACCGTTGCCGCCGCCGTGTCATTCGGCGCGGCGAAGGCCAGCGGCGCGGTTTCAGCGCCTGTCGCGGCCGGCGGCACAGGCTCAACCGCCGGCACCGGCTCCCATTCGCCGTCGTACTCATTTTTGATTTGCGCCAAGGTCGGGCGATAGCCCACCTTATAGATGCGCTCCTCGATTTCGCTGCGTTGAGCCAAGTCCGCGCCCGGTTCGGTGCGACGCCAGACCCGCGGATAGGCCGCGCCGGGGAAATTCCAGTCGCACAGCCAACGCACCACGGTGTCGTTAAACGACTCGCAAATCAGATCGGCGTCGGCCTTGATGAGCCGCTGCCAGGTGGCCGGATCGTCATTGGAGACGTTCAGCTTGTTGCCGGTCGAATCCGCCGCGGCAAGCTGGCTCAAGACCACGCGATGGATGGCCTGATCCATGTACCGGCACAATTCGCCGTAATCGCCGCCGGCCGCGCGCTTGGCTTCCAGCAGATCGATGCGGGTGCCGTCCGGCGCGATCAGCCCCGCGTCGGTGCGAATCTTGCCGAGCGTCACCAGCAATTTTTTCTGATCATCCTCAGCGGTTCCGGGCGGGAAAAACCCAACGGCGGTCGGACTGCCGAACTTTTCCGCCGCGACCAGCCAGAATTTGACACCCCCGCGCTTGAAGGTCACCGGCCAATACAGCCAGTGCGCCAGGCCGATCCCGTAAGGGTCGTCGTCGTGATCCGCACCGGCCTGAAAGGTCCAGAACTTGCGTTCGGGCAAGAGCTCGCCCGGTTGCGGGTTGGTGACGGTCAACAAGCGTAGACGCATCGCGCCGTCGTAACAAAAGCGGCGCCGATCGCGTACCCTGATCGCCTCGGGAATGACCTGCGCGCCGTCGGTGGTCCAGAGACATTCGGAAACGCCCAACCCATAGTAGATCCCGTAGTGCATCAGCTTGCTGAGGCGATCCCAGCCAATGTGCTTGAGCATCTGTTCGACAAAGGCCGCCGCGTTTTTGTCCGCCCGCCGGTCGCCGCCCGAAATCACCTCCGTTTCGGCGGCCACCAGCGCCAGGCGCCGTTGTTGCAGCGCCGAAAACACCGCCCAGTCCGTCAGCAAATCCTGAAACAGGTCATAGCCCGCCAGATTGCGATAGGTCGCCGTGTTGAGAATCGTGTCTTGCGGCGATAGCCGCAGATCGGGCCGGACATAGAAGCGAGTGATATCACGGCCATCGGCCGTGCTGGCGATCTCTTGCCGCACCGGCGCGGTGGGCGCGGCAAAGTCGGCGGGGTTCGCGCGCGATTTAACGGGCCGCAAGGGGGGGTGGCGTTGGCGTTTACGCATGAGCACCTCAATAATCGGCCCAGGTCGAGCCGTCGCCCGGCACCGACCCCCAACCGACCGTTGCGCCTTGCAACTGACTGGTGGTCTGGATGGCGCCCAGCCAGGCGCCGGAACCGGTCGCCAGCGTCCAGAGCATATGCAGGGCGTCCGGGCCGTCGTCGTGGTCGGCGGCGGGGAAATGCCGCAGTTGCTCCAGCAGGGTGGTCTGGCTGGGATGCAAGCGGATCAAGCCGTTGGCGACATGCGGCTGGAGGCTTTCGATCCGTAGCAGTTTGTCCGCGTGCGGGACGATCGGGCGGGCGGGCACCGGCAAGCCGCGCGCGGCGCTGCGCTTGATCAGCTCCGTGCGGAAAAACTCTTGGAACTGCACCGCTTCGATGCCCCACACCAGGCAGCAATAGCGGGCGTGCAGGCTGATGATGTCTTCGATGATCTTGTCCGGCAGCCGCCGGGCGATACTCGCTTCGACGACATCGAGTACACCGGTGGCGCGATTAAAACTGCCAATCAGGATGGCGCTGGGGTCGCGGCTCGCGCCGGATTTACCCAGGCTCGGGTCGCAGGCGCCGAAATACAGGCCGCCGCGCGGCTCCTCGAACCACATCCAAATCACCCCAAACAGGGCGGTTTCGCTATTGAGCGGATCGTTTTGCAGCTCGGAATCGAAGGCCGCGTGGCCGTCGCGCGCCCGCACCTTCATCAAAGCCAACAAGGGCCGTTGCGCGGGCCAGCTCACCCGCGCGCCGGCGTCCATCTCGGCACGGCGTTCGGCATAAAACGCATCGGCGGCCTCCTCGCCATCGTTCAGCAGCTTTTCTTCCCACTGCTGCCACAACTCCATGCGATCCGGCCAATCTAGCACCGCGCGGAAGGTATGACTTTCCCACAGTGACCGCTTGAGCGTGCGGGCCAGCACCGAGTCGTAATGCAGCAAGGTGCCGATGTAGACCACATCGAGGCTGTCGTCCGCCGCGCCCAGTTTGAGCACGGTCTTTTTCAGCCAGTTTTCCAGCTTGTCCCGCTGCTGCGGGCTGCGGACGTTCTCGTCGTTTTCCAGGTCATCGAGCAGCACCAGGCCGGGCCGGTGCGGGCCATGCCGCAGACCGCGCATCCGCTTGCCGCTGCCGAACACCTCGATCTTGAGGTTATTGGCGGTCAGGATGACACGCTGTTGCCAGACCCGGCCCCGTCCGCAGGCTTCCGGGAAATCCTGTTGCAGCCTGGGGTTGCTATCCAGCTCGGCCTTGATCGCCTCAAGCATCGGCAGCGCTTGATCGAGCGCGTCCATGACGATGACGATGTAGGGTTTGCGGGCCGTGACCGCACACCAGAGCGTGAACAATTGGGTGGCGATGGTGCTCTTGGCTTCGCCGCGCGGCGCGGCCAGCGCCAACTTACGACCGCGCGGGTCGTCCACCAGGGCCGGCAGCGCCACGAACAGAAAATCGTGCAGGATGCCCGGCTGGGCGGTGCAGTAGTGCGGGAAGTAGGTCTGGCAGAAGAAACGGAAGCCATCCACGCCGCTCATCACCCGCGCGCGCCGCGTCGAGGTGGCCGCCGCGTCCAGCGGGAAGGCGTGGCAATCGGTCTCGATATGCCGACGCAGATCGTCGGCTAGGGCGTCGAGTTGCGCCTGGAATTCCAGGGCGGCGGTCGAGAGTCTAGGCATAGCGCCGCCGCAGTTCCGTACCGAACGGTTGCAAGATGTCGAGGAAGGCGGCGGCGTGTTCGGGATGCTCGTCGCGGATGTGGCGCGTCAGCAAGTTCAGCACTTCCAGCGCCACGGTCAGCTTGCTGATTTTGGGGTTCAGCCCCTCGGCGGCCTTGCGCGCCATGTTCATCGAGTAGGCGAGTTGCGCCAGCATCGACATTTTCTTTTCTGGATCGAGGGTTTCGTCTTCGTTGATCGCCTGCATGACGCATTGCGACTGTTTCAGCAGCCCCTCCAGGACTTGCGAGACAGCGGCTTGATAGCCTTGCCCGGCAACTAGCGCCGATAGCCGCGCGCCCTCCCAATCATCGCCGTCATTGCGGGCATTGGCGCGGTAGCGGTGGATAGTGCGGACCGGCAGATTCAGCCGGTCACTGATTTGCGGGATATTGAGATGGCTATGCACATACAGCGCCCGCACCTCGTCGCGGATATTTTTCTGGTAGCCGTGATTGCCGTCCAGGGCGTCGGGGTGGCGGGCGCGAGGCATGTTATTTCGAGAGCAGATGGTTGATCAGCGCCGCCGCGCCGAAGCCCAGCACCGAGAGCAGGGTGGCGATCACCCACATCAACACTTGGTTTTTCTGCTTTTCTTCGTTCTGGACATGAGCCTGGAGGCAGCCCAGCACGTTGCTGACCTCAGCCTTTGTGCCCCTGATTTCGCCCTCGATCGAAAGCAATCGGCCATCCGAAACGCCCATCTTAGTCTCCAGGACCAGCACCCGTTCGCCCAGACGATGCACCGAGCAGACCAGGTCATGCACGTCATGACCGAGGCCCAGACCAGGCGATCCGGGGCTGTCGATGTCGGCTGGGCCATTCATTCGATACCTCGTAGTTGACTGAGCAGCAGCTCGATCAAAGCGCGGGCGACATACAAGCCGCCCCGATTGAAGTCGATTTTCAGGTCAGCCTTGATTTCGTCAATCACCTGATCCCGCTTGGCCGCACCGTCGCCATCGGTCGTTTCCAAGCGAGCCACCAGAGTCTTGGCTTTCTCGATGGCCCCGCTGTTGATGAAGAGGCGGAAGGCGAACAGCATCCAGTCGTATCGATTCATGGGAATGGTGCCTCGCAGCGCAGGCCCAGGTCGTTAACCGTTCCAACCAGCGTCGGGACGGTCGTTGGCCATGGGCTGGCTGGTTTCAGATGGAAGGTCGGTCGGCAGGTTGGAATGATCGAGCAGCTCGCCACGCACAACAGGATCAGAACGAGCGCCGCCTTCCGAACGACCCACCCGCTCGATGGGGGGCAAACGATCACGGTTCAGGTCCTCACGACCCCGATCCAGAGGGATGGCGCCCAGCGCGCCGGCGACGATCATCGCCGCCGACGCCAGCACATTGGTATCCGAATCGGACAGCGTCATGCCCAGCGCGCCGGCGACGATCCACACCAGGCCGCGCCAGGTGCTGGGCTGGCGGAGGGCGGCACGTAGAAAGATATTCATGTCATGGCCATCGATGACTGTTACAAAAATCCGGTCGAGCATCATTCCAGCCCAGACACGCCGGGCCGGAATAGCTATAGGGGTTCGGGTCGATACTCGGCAATTGAGCACACGTTTCCAGCGCCGACCGTTGCGAGCCATCCCACGACAGCAGGCCGGCGGCTAGCCCGCCAGCGACCAGCCCGACCGGCCCGCCCGCCAGTCCGCCCAGCGTTGCACCGGTGCCGATCCAGCCACCCCAGCGCGCGCCGCCGGCCAGCGCCTGGCAGGTTTCCACGTCCCCGGCATCCCGATAGCCCAGGGCCACGCCCTCCAGCGTCATCTTAGCGATCACCACGCCCGGAAATCCGAAAGGGCTCAGCTCCTCCGTCCCTTTGACGGTCCGTAGCACGGCCCAAGACACGCTGGTATCCGCGACATGGGGCGCGAACCAGACCGGATCGGCCTGGGCGACGGCGGGCTCGGCCATGCAGCCGGACAGCAGCAGGGCGGATAGCAGCACGCGGTTCATGGCTGAAGCCCGTCCCGCTCGAACAGCGCGCGTTCGGCGGCCCGGCGGCGAATCAAGCCGGGCGGAATGAATTTCTGGCCGGTTTTCGGGTTCGTGGCCTTGTTCCAGCGCAGGAATTGCCCGGCGGCGGCGGCATAGAACCGCTGATTCAGTAGGCGCAGCAGCGTCGATCCGACGAAGGCGCCCAGCCCGACGTTAAAGGCAAAGCAGACCAGGGCGTCGAACATGGCTTGCGTGATCGGCACCGTGACGCGCGCGTTGACATTGGCCGCGAATTGGGCCAGATCATGCTGGAGCAGCTCGTCCGCTTGCGCGGCGGTCAGCGGCATGATGAACCGTTCATGCTCGCGGATCATATGCCCCCAGCCGATGGTTAATTTTCCCGCCGAGCAGCGGTACGGCACGGAAGCCATTCCGCCTTGCGGGCCTTGTTCGAATTCGTGCAGCAGGTCGAGAGCGGCGGGCGATGGGGTCAGGGTGTTTGGCATGGCATGGCGCTCAAGTGTCATTGAGCGCCATGATGCGGGGAGCAACGGGGCTTTTTAGCTCCGTTGCCCGATGGATGGATTTCGGTCGCTGGGCGCGGCGGCGACGGTTTGCACGGCGCGCTCCAGGGTGGTGAGGACGGTCAGCAGGATGCAGAGCCGTTCGCGGCCCGCCCGATCCAGATCGTTATCGGGCAAGAGCAAATCTTGCACCGCTTGCCGGGCATCTTGCAAATAATCCAGTTCGTCGCGGGCATCGCTGGAACCGGTCAGGTCGATATGGAGGTCCATGATCAGCCCTCCGGGGCAAGCTGCGTTTGCCGAAGATAAGTGCGCACGGTGCCTTCGGGTCGACCCAGTTGGCGGCCAATGGCCGTCGGCTTGAATCCTTGGGCATGCAGGCGGTCGATGCGGGATTTTTCGGCCATGCTCAGATCGCGACGACCACGCTTGGGCATCAGCGTCGTTTGCAGGTGAGCGACCTGCGTCCTCAGCAGGTCGATGTATTCGTCCTTGGTCAGCGTCACGGTTTCCGGCGCGGGGGTACGAATCGGATTCGTCCCATAGCTGCCGGTCTGACGGATCGAGGGCACCACCTCGCCCGCGACCCATTTCTGGAACGGCAGCGCCTTGGGCTTGTCGCTGCGGTTGACGAAGAACCATAGGCCAGGCTCGGACAAAGTAGCCATCTCCTGAATGCCGGAGGGAGTCTGGACGGAACAGACCCCCCTCCACTCTTCTGGAACATGGCCGATGGTGCCTTTACCTTTCCAAGAATATTCCAACGCCTCGGCCACATCCTTGGCGACGAACCACGGGGATCCGCCCAGACTCAGGACGCGGATGGACTTCGATTCAAAACTGAAGGGGATCAACTTAGACATGGCAAAACCTCTGTATGACTCTGAAGTGCCCTTGGCGTAAGGGCGGCCGGGAGGTTCAGAACCGCATACAGACGGCGGGCGCTATTCGGATATTCACGCCCCCTCCCGACCTAAATCGGGTAGGCACAAAAAAACCGCAAGGCTTTCGGGTGCGGATAGCCGCTGTATGAGGAGTTTCTGACGCTCCACGAACAAGCGTATACCCGGCATCCGGCAAAATCAACGCATCTCCCGCAGCTCGGGTCGGCTCTTGGGGCCGCGCAGTTCGGCCCGCAGCGCCCGCTTGCAGTGCGGGCAGGTAACCTTGACGGTCATGGGCGTCGGCTTGATCGGCAACAACAGCGTGCCGGAACAGGCCGGGCAATGCGCGGCGTTGATCGGATCAGCCATGGCTTGGCGCGTCGTCGGCGATTTCCGCCAGCAGAATGGCTCGCTCGACTTCATCGACGGCTTCGTCCAAAGCCTCCATCAAGCCATCGCATTCTTCGCAGAAGATTTCTGATTGCACGGAAATCTCCTCAAGCGCGGCGGCGCATTCTTCCGCCAGGGCGATCAACTTTCGAACCGCCTCGATCAACGCTTTCTTCACGTCGGGTTTCATGGGGCATCTCCAACAGGTCAATGATCTTTTTGCGCCAACACCGCGCAAATCCGGCATTCCGACAGCTTGAACCGCCGCACCAACGACCGCAGCGACATGCCCTCGGCTCGCAAGGCGCGGATTTCCCGGTCGCGCAGCCGGCGGCGCAAGTCATGGCCGGTCGGCACCCGAAACCCGCCGCTGGACCCCACCGTCCGGCACAGGGCCTGGGCCGTTTCCAGCCCCAGCGCCAGCGCCAGCGCATGATCCGCCGTCACCGCTTTCGGCACATAAATGCATTCGCCGGCGTAGGCGTCCAGCAGCCGCGTCAGCCCGTCATAACCCAGCCCCTCCAGCAACTCCAGGAGGCCAGCGCTCAAGCCCGTTAACTCGCCGTTAACGGGCGAGGTTTCCGCTACTTCGGAGGCTTCGAACAAGTCGCCGGGGAAGGTGAGTTGCCCGATGGTCGGGCTATTCATGTTCGCTACACTTCTGCTCATCCAATGCTCCAACCCGGCCGGCCCACTGTTGCAGACTGCCGATGACTCGATGGGCTTGCGCGGCCGTCAGCCATTCCAGCCGATCCACGCCGGTCAGGCGCTTGACGTAATGGATCAGCGCGGAGTGTTCGATGCTGCGCACCGCGCCGACCTCGATCAACCGCAGCCACAACCAGCGGATGCGCCGCGACTGCGGGTCCTTGATGCTGGGCGCCTTGGCGGGTTTGGCCGGTTTGGGCCGCCACCCCAGCCGCCGAAATTCCTTGAGCAGTTGCAAATGGCCGGCAAAATCCGCCTCGGCGGCGCTTTCGACCCCGCAGACGCGCTTGACAATCAGGCGATAATCCTCATCCTCCAGGCATAACTGCTGCTTGGCGATATGGATCTTCGCCAGGTTCTTGCGACGCTCGGCCGTCAGCTTGAGGTTGGCCATGGAGTTAGTACCGGTTGACCACAGCGCTCAGCATCGCCATCGTGTCGCCGCAGTGCGAGCAGTGGAAGGTGCCGATTAGATGCCCGTCGCACGCAAATCGATACGTCGTCACCGCTCGCTTGCAGTGACAACACACGTACACCGGCTCGGGAGGAGCCGGCGGGCAGGCCAACGGCGGCGGGGGCGCGGGCGAAGTGACCAGCGACAGTCGAGCAGCCATGACGCTTCCTCCTCGGAAGTGGGCGAGGCGCGATGCGCCCCGCCGTGGTGGGTTAAGCGGCCCTGGCGGCGGCGCGGAAGGCCACGCTGGTGCTGTATTCCACCGCCACGCAGCCGCGCAACGGCTCGGCCAACGGCTCATCGGGATCGCTGACCAGCGCCTTGAGCTTGTCGGTGAGCGTGTAGCTGACGCTGCTATTCACCAGATCGTCGAAGCGCCCCCCCAGCAAGGCCCGCGCGCGATCGGGGTCGATCAGCACAAACCTCTCGCGGCCGGAGATTGTGGCCTTGCAGAGCCCGTGCACCGTCAGCGTCGATCCAGCACCCAGCGTGTTTTCCAGCTTGTCGGTGATGACCTTCAGCTCTTTCTTAAGGGCCTCGATTTTCTGCTTGATGGTCCAGCCATCGGAGGCTAGCGCCACCAGGCCGGGATCGGCGCTGACGACTTGACCACCGTTTTCGATTTGGCCACTGGGCAGCTTGGCGCAAGGCATTTCAGCCGCGCTGTCGGAAAAATCACTGAAAATATTGAACAACATGCGGATTACTCCTGTTGATGCAGTCGGGGGTTGAGGGTCTTGAGCAGTTCCCGAGCCGCTTGCGCGTTGCGGGCGCGGCGCTCGGGGATGGGGGAAGAAAAAGCCGCCTCGGCCGAACAAGGAGAAGCAGGAATCTCGGCGGGGACGGAAGCCGCGTCAGCCGGTAGTGGTGACGCCAACGCGGGTGTGGTGAGTGGAATACCGTGCCGGTGCTGGGCCTCCCGCCGCCGCTCTTGGCGGGCGGCGGCTTTTTCGGCCAGGTTCCAGACGGATTGAAAGAGATACTGATGATTGGTGAGCGGCAGAATCTCCGGCGGGCTGGCCAACATCGCGTCCAGCGCCGCCGCCCACAGCGCTTGCGGCGCGGCATGATCGACGCCATGTCGACGCACTTGCGCCGCTTTCACCGCCTCGGCCAATTCGGTCAGCAACCGCGTGGCCTTGCCCAGCGCCAAGGTCTTGCTGGGTGGCGAAAACAAGCGCAGATACATCAGCACGCGCCCGCCCAAGGCCGCCGGGACATCCAGCGCGGCGGCCAGGGCTTTGTTGGCGTCGGCCTGGACGCAAAATACGTCCAGATCGGCGCGCAGGCCGCAACCAGGGCAGACGCCGGAGAGCATCAGCCCTCCTCCCCCAGCGACAATTGCCCCAGTCGCGCCCAGATCCGGTCGATCACCGCCGCCTTGTCGATCCGATCCCAATGGACCCGTCGCTGAAGTCCCGCCAAGGCGTTGATCAACAGTTGCCGGGTAGACAAGGGGTCCTGAGTGACCGAGAACTCGCCAATCCGGTCGATCCAGGCCAACTCATCCTTGGTGGACCAGGCTTTGTCGCCATGGACAGCGGGCCGAGCGGTCATGATGGCGTCCTCGCCATCGAGAGCAACACATCAATGAATGGACCCGTCGCCTGGCGCCAACTGATGGCGGTATCGACATCCTCAGCGCCCATGGCCGAGCCATCCTCGAAGGACAAGAACCCGTCGCCAAGGTCTCGATGCGGCACACCGACCTCACCGTAACGCCATGCCCATTCGGCCATGGATTCGGTGGTGTTGAAGGTGATGCCGGCAGTGGGTTTCGATGGATTCATCAGGCATCCCTCCGTAGCGCGCGGACCAGGAAATTGCAGAGCCGCAGCGCTTCGATGCGGCTGAATCGAGCCACCCCGATCCAAATCCGGTCGTCATCGACCCGCGCGCCACGGGGCTCGACGGTCACGTCCATGTCGAACGGACCGGTAGGACCATGCCGTTCGGCCTGAACGGTGCCGATGTAGAGCTGATGGGGTAGCCCGTCGGCGCGGGGCGGCGGGGCCACGTCGGGCAGGTCGATTTCATCCTCGTTCAGCGGCCAGGGTCGGCCGTGCCACTCCGGGCTCAAGGGCTGTTCGTCGAGGATCGACGGGATAGCCGTTCTCACGGGGGGCGTCCGGTCGAGGGGCTCGGGTCGCCAGACGCTGGCGGCCAGAGCGCGCGCGGTGTCGAGTTTGCGATGATGGCGGGGCATGTCAGTGCACCTCGATCCGCGATGGCTCGTTGACGGGGATCAGCGCGGCGCACAGCTCGCACCAGGCATTATCCAAATCGGTCAATCGCTCGTTGTCGATCGCGCTATAGCCATCGAACTGAGTATCGAGATCCCAGTCCTTGAGCACGCCATTGACGGCCTTGAAAAGCGCCGTCATCAAATCAGCGCGGACCTCTGGGGAAAGCTTTGAAATTCCAGGCTGACTCATGTCATTTCTCCTGGTTGGCATTCGAATGGACGCAGTGCTGGCAGGCTTGCCAGTGCTTGAATTCGCGCGAGCTGGAGCGCGGCACGGGGCGATCGCGATAGGCGTGGCAATCCGCCGCGCCGATCTCTCGATCGAGATAGGGGCACCGCCACCCATCCAGCGCCTCGCGCACCTTGCGCTCGACGTTGTCCAAGGACTTAGCGGGATATTTACCGGCCAGCAACAAGCTGACGGTGGCCCGCGACAGCCCGACCCGTTCGGCGGCGCCGGCGATGGTTTCGCGGGCGGCGGCGGCGCGCAGCAGTTCCAACCAGTCGCTACGCGGTTCGGTCCCGTCGATCATGGGAAAGTTAGCCATGGGCGGTCTCCTCGATGGCGAGGCGCTGCGTGACCGCCGTGTTGGGGTCATGCAGCGTGCGATGGCTGGCGTCGTAACTGGGCGCGCGGGGGCCGGTCCAGCGCAGCACCACGAATTGCAGGTGGCCGTTGCTGGTCGGGGCGTCGCCGGGGGCGCGGGCCTTGACCCGCAGTAGATAACCGCCCTGCTCCAGCGCCCGCAGATACCGGCGGATGTTGCTGGCCGCCGCGCCTTCCGTGCCGGTCGAGGCCAGCCGCAGCAGGTCGCGCAGCGTGGCCTTGCGGCGCTGCCCCAAGGCTTTCCAGACCCGATGCCGCAAGGTCCGGGCGCTGATCCGGGCAGTCCGGCCCTGAGCGGGGCCGGAGCGTAGCGCCTTCCCGGAGTCCAGCAGGGCCAGGCCGTCGGGCAGGATGCGGTAGTGGCCGAATACCGGCCGTTCCAGCAGTTCGCGCCGACACAGCGCGGCACAGGCCATGCCGACGTTTTTGGCCGGGCGGTCGATGCGCGCCGCCAGTTCGTCCAGCGAGAACAACTGCCGGGGGTCGCGGGCGCATTCGGTGAGGATGTGATGGGCGAGCCAGCTCATGGCGTCACCTTCAGCGTTGCGAGCTTTTGTAGGAGCTCATCGACAATGGGCAGAAATTCCCGAACGAACATCGCATTCACTTCATCGACATCACCCCTGATCAGCTCAAGCGCATCGTGCGGGTATTGCAGCGTGGCTTCGATCGCTGCCCGGTGAGAGCGAATCAGATGATCCACCAGTAGATACCGTGCTTCCGTACGTTGTTGAGGCGTCATGGCTGTTCTCCCGGCGTGGCGACAAGGGTGGGTTTGTCGGACTGGCCGGACTTGTCGGACTTGACGGGCTTGCCGGTTTTGTGGCGACTGACTCGCAAGCGCCAGTCGTGAGTGAGGCGGTCTTTAAAATCCGCCGCGCAGACCGTGCGCGCGCCGCTGCGTTTGGCAATCCGCTCGATTGCCGCCAGCGCGTCCATGATCAACCGGAATCGGCCTTCGCTTTCCGCGCAGATTTTCTCGATCAGGTCGTCATGCCACTGCAATTGCGGCTCGACCAGGGTTTCCGCCATGATCCGCACATCGACGGGCGTGGCGGGCAGGAAGTCCACCACCTGATGAATGCGGCTGGAAATCTGCTCGTGCTTTTGGATTTGAGTGCGGACCGCGTCCATGCCGACGATGACGATGGGGATTTCCAGCAGATCGGACAGGTCGCGAAAGACTTCCAATACCTTGGCGTCGCGCAAGCAATGCTCGACTTCGTCAATGGCAATGGGGACGGGATTGCGACCCAATACGCCCAGGATTTGCCCGAACAGTTCGGCATTGCTGCGGCTGGGGGCGATCCCCAGCTTTTCCGCCAGTTCGAGTTGCGCGGCGCGCGGCGTCCAAGAGGCCTTGGCACGCAGATAAACCGCGTCGTGGGTCAGTGCCCACCATTCGACCAGCTCGGTTTTACCCAGCCCCGGCAACCCGGTGAGCAAGACCCAACTGGCTTCGGAAGCGCCCCGATGACTGAGTGCCGATAGCGCACCCATGAACCGTTGCGCATTGGACGTGACAGCGAATTGATTCTTCATGTATACTGCCTCCAAGTTTTTAACTGCTTTTATGCCGCGTTACTCACGCGGCTTTTTTTTTGCGCTTCGATATCGACCAATTGCCGGAACGCGGAGTCGTGTTCCAACAAATCGTCAAGGTAAGCGCGGTCTTGCGCCGTGGCGCGGTCCGGGTGATCGTCCACCCAGCGCCACAGCTCCAAGTCGGTATAAAACAGGGCGGGCCGCGCATCCGGGTCGGCCGGCGGCGCGGGCGGTTGGTTTTCCGCCGCGATGCGGGCCAGCGTTTCGGTGGCAATCCGTTGTTCTTCGGGAGTGGCGTCGCGCCCTTCGATAACGGGGCGACTGCCCTGCAATTCGAGCTGTACTTCGTCCATGCGCCGCTCCAATCGGGCTTTTCGGCCTTGCGCGCGGGTGCGGTGGCCGTGCTCCAGGGCGGAAATGGGCATGTAGCTGCTTTTGTTGCCGTCCAATTGCGCGACGGCAATCAGCCGTTGATTGCGATCCCGCACCCAGACCCGGCTGGGATCGTGCAGGTCGTAGCCCATAAACACCGTTTCGCCGTTAAAGCCCTTGAGGTCGGCGCTGTAATAGACATTGCCGAAGATTTGCACCTGACCCCGCCGGGTGATGCCGGTTTTGTAGGGCCGGAACAAATCGGCGACTTCGTCCGGCTCAATGGCGACGATGCATTCGGGATAGGCGGCCGTTAATTCCGCCCAGCTTTCGTTCGGCGTTTGGTGCCGGACGTTGCCGGTGGCGGTGTCGATGATTTTTGGGAGGCTGGAATGCGGCCGGTTGTTGTAATCGGCGACCGCTTGTTCGCAGCGCGCCAGGAATTCGGGCCATTGCGGCAAGAGTCGGCTCTGACCCGCCACCTTGATGTCTTGCCGGGTGATCTTGTTGACGCGCTTGCGCATTTCATCGTCCATGTCATCGCCCATGTAGGTCGCGAAGTCCTTGGCCAGCCGCACCCACACCGTGCGATGCAGGCGCTCGATGATGCCGCGCGCTTGCGAGTTGTAGGGTAAGGAGTGCATTTTGGTGGTGCCCAGCCGCGCCATGAAGCCGGTCGCGGGGTCTTCCATCAGCGCGTTGACATAGCCGGACCCGTTGTCCACGTACAGAATCGCCGGAATGCCGCCGCTTTCGACGCTATGACGCAAGGCGTCCAGCACGGCCAGGCTGGATTCGGCCAGCGCCACCGACCAACCGACCAGTTTTCGAGTGGCGACATCGACCGCCGTGGTGATTTCCGGGCGGAACGGCTGCCCGTGGAAGGGGTGGGCGATTTCGGCGTCGAATTTATGGCCGTCCATCGAGTAGATTTCGGCGGGCCATAGGCCGGAGGCGTCGCGCTTCTGGTAGGGGCGGATATTCTTCAATGCGCGCGGCCCCATGCGGCCCCGCTCCCGATCCACCGCGTCCATTTTCTTGAGAAAGCGCCGGGCTTGGCTGTAGCTGGGGAGTTCGGCGCCGTCCGGCAAGCAGCCCGGCATCGCCAATTCCGCCAACGCCCATTTCAGGGCGGGCTTTTGCGGGCGCTGCCAGAGCTGGAGCAAGGGGCCGGCCCAGGCCGGCACTTGCTGAAAGCGTTCCATGGATTGCGGGGCCAACTGGGTGAGTCCTTGGGCGCGATCCGCGAGCCAGCGCGTGAGGGTACGCCGCGAAAACGTGCCGCTGCGGGCGGCGACCGGCACCAGGGCTTGCAGTTCGACCGGCAATTGCTGGGCTTTCGCATCGGCGATCAGGCTATCCAGCGCGGCGCGGGTGGTCGTCTGGACCAACAGCCGTCGATCCAGGTCTTGCAGCAGGGCCAGGCGGGCATCCAGGCAGCGGCGCTGCCAGTCCTTGAGGTGCGCCGTGTCGTTGGAAGAAAAAACCGGCGTCAAGGTGTCGCCGGAAGCGGCGCGGACGGAACCCGAAACCGCCCGCGCGGAAGACAAGGCCGGCACCCGCGCGTCAGGCGGCTGGGCACCGGAACCCGTTGGATCGGTTGGCGCTGGGCGAACCGCCACGGGACCTCCAGGGCTGGAGGCTTTGGGCAATACGGGTGAAGCCATCGGGATCAAGGCGCCGCGCATGGGGCGGGCGTCGGGATCGGGAATCGGTTCGGAAACAGCGGGGGGCGTTTCAGAAAGAGACAGGATCGTTTCATTCTGAACGGCGGACGGCGCTGAATCGCCTTGTTTTTGCCAGTAGGCGGCTTGCCAGGCGGCGGGAAGCGACGAAAGGAGGAGCTGGTAGCGGCGACCGGAGTTTCCGCCTTTGCCTTTTACAATCCGAGTCGTAAAAGAGCGCAAGCGCTTATTGATGGCTTGCTTGCTGATCCCAACAGCAGCCACCAAATCAGCGACTTCCAGCCACACATCCATGTCAGCCCGCCACTTCCTTTCGTAGCAAGGCCATGATCTGACGCCCAAAACCGCCATGCGGCTGGCGATCAGTTCGATTCCCCCAGCGCTTGATGGTGACGTACACTGTACGCGGTGCAAAACCATTGCGCAGCGACCAGGCACGCAAACTATCCCCACGCTTACGGAGGCGCTCCTTGAAGTCTATATCCTTTTGGTTTGCTGGGGTTTTCATCGTCGGCAGGCTCATCGTTGGCTAGTACAATGAGCCTATTGTAGTATTCAAATGAGAACTTATCAATAGTTTTTTTATTCACATGAAAACTCAAGGCGAGCGATTACGTGAAGAGCGAGAGCGTTTGGGATTCAATCAAACCGATTTCGCGGCAATTGGCGGCCTAAAGAAACTTGCCCAGATCAACTACGAACAGGACAAAAGAGCGCCTGATAGCGCTTATTTAGCGGCTATCGCAGTAGCGGGGGCAGATGTGCAATACATCATCACTGGCCAGCGTTCGGTGGAACGGCTGCCCATCAGGGAGGCGGCGCTACTCGATAATTACCGGCATAGCGACGACAAGGGGAAGCGAGTCATTGAACAAACCGCTTTTGTAGTAGCGGAACCGAGCAAAGAATATAAGAAAAAAGACGCCGGCTAATGAGGTTGGCGGGCATAGCGGATGCAGGACTTATCGGCTGACGGTCGTTTTTCCACGACCATCCGTATTTTCCGTTTCAAATCGAGCGGTAGATTTCATGCCAACACTAAACGGAGGAGTTATGGCCCTACAATCAACAGAACAAGTTCAGCCGGTCATCGTCAATGACGTTGACATCAAGTTTTTCAGCCTCGTTCGGCTGCTGGTCAAGCTGGCGTTTGCCAGCATTCCCGCTCTTCTGATCGTCACCATCATTGTCTCGGCGATCTTCATGATGGTCGCCGGGGTCTTTCAGGGCCTTGTTCCGCACTGATAGCCCTCGCTAGCCAACGCCTTGTTTCTGGCGGTTGACCAATGGTTGACCAATGGTTGACCAATGGTTGACCAATGGTTGACCAATGGTTGACCAATGGTTGACCAATGGTTGACCAATAGTTCCCCAATCCAGCCAAAACCCCCTCCAAACGAGAATCACTCACATCTGTTGCCATTCGGGGCGTCAACGCCCAAAACCCTTGCCATCGCACGGTGTAAATTAGAATTTCCTAATATTCTAATGCGCAACTCGCAACCTCTTGATAATGTTGTTCATTCTGAGATTATCGCCGGAAACGTCGCCACTCATGCATGGCCATTCAAAACGCTAATTAACAGCGTGCAAGCTCATCCATGCCGACGC
>WBZL01000751.1_pt1 | contig 35835 bp, 29 predicted proteins | sample 5204291 | NCBI WGS metagenome assembly WBZL01 (sample SAMN12344345, study PRJNA552823) | activated sludge metagenome | biome: Activated sludge suspended growth; feature: Nitrification reactor; material: Wastewater; isolation source: activated sludge from nitrification reactor of wastewater... | reverse complement strand
GCGGAGCATGGTGGTATCGAGGAAGAGGGTTTCAAACTCGGTGAGCGTGGCGAACGATTTGCCATAAGCGGGGTAGATGTCTGCGTCCGTCCATTCGGTCATGCTCCAGCCGGTGGGAAATGCGACGATGGAATATCCACGCTCCTCGAACGCCGCGCGAACTGCGCCATGCTTCAGCAGTGAAATACGTTCGGCATCGTCCGTTGCGCCGAGGGTGTTGAGGTAGTCGTAATTCAGTGAAGATGCCAGCGAATACAGCGTGTGGGCATAGTTGCTCTGACTGCACTGCGCCACGTAGAATCCGCGTGCTTGCAAGGCGTTGATGAAGTCGCTGTTGTCGAATCCGTATTCGCGTTGCAACACATCCTGCCGCCCGTAACCGTCGAGGATGATGTAGTAGACATCGGGAGAGTTCGAGTTGGTTGTCGCAACAGCAGAAGAATTTTTCGACGATGTATCTGAGACGGATTGACGAATGAGCGTTGAAGAAATAGTCAACGATGGATAGATCAATAGAAAGATCGAAATAAGGTTCAGGGGATACGTGAACGAGGTCGGTTGTTTGACCCTTCGGACGATCCAGAAAACGAGAAATGCCCCAAGAATGCAGAAAGCGGGGAAAAGGATTCTATGGCGGAAAAGTCCAATCCCCAAAACGGATTCGCCCTCGAAGGCGGAATAGACTTGCCCGTAGGAAAAAAATAAAAAGAGAAGCGAGGCAGACGCAAGGGCGGCGCGATGCGGGTCGCGCAGGAGGCGATGAAGAATCCAAAAGAGAATCCCAGCCAGCGCAAGCGAAAACGCCAGCGGACGCGTCATCTCGCCGATGAAGATCTGCCCAATGTTGTTGGCGGTCAATGAGAGGACGGAAAATAGCGCGAACAGGATGGAATAGAGGGGATATTTTTTGAGCATGTGCAGCGCTATTTTACACGGGAACAGTGTACAATCTGCGTATGACAATTTTCAACACGCCCATCCTCAGCAGAATATTTCATTACCTTGCCCGCTTCTTTATGAGAGCTTTCGGCTGGCGCGTAGAGGGGACGCTCCCAGACCTGCCGAAATATGTGCTGATCGGGGCGCCACACACCTCCAGTTGGGATTTTTTGCTGTTCCTCGGCGTGATCTTCATCTTGAGAGCCAATGTTAAGTTTATGGGTAAGGCTGAGTTGTTCCGCTCGCCGTTTGGCTGGTTCTTCTATTATTGCGGCGGCGTGCCGGTGGATCGGAAAAAACCCGGCAGGCTGGTGGAGCAAATGGTGGAGGCGAGCAACAAGTCTGCGCGGTTTATCCTGACCATCGCGCCCGAAGGGACGAGACATCACGTGACAGAGTGGAAGCGCGGTTATTATCACATCGCCAAAGGCGCGGGCATCCCCATTGTGATGGCAAAGGTGGACGGCAGGCAAAAGACCGTGCATGTGGGAGAAACCTATCATCTGACGGGAGACGCCGAAGCCGACTTAAAAGCCATCCCCAATGCCTTCGAGGGTTTGGTGGGCATCAACCCGCGCAGGAAATACATCACGTTGAAGCAGTGAGGAATCTTCTATCGATTAACGGTGAATCATGCGGGATAAGGAATATATTCTTTTCTGCGACGAATCAGACAGACATGGCAAGTATTACTCCAATTTTTACGGCGGGGTGATTGTTGGCTCATCTCAGTATGAGCGCATTACGGATCGGCTTAATAACACAAAAGCCGATTTGAATCTTTATCAAGAAGTAAAGTGGGAAAAAGTTACGGAAAAATATCTTACGAAATACGAGGAGTTGATACGCGTTTTCTTCGAGGAAGTTTTCCATAACAACCTCCGTGTCCGTATTATGTTTCGCCAAAACGCCCATCTGCCGCGCGGTCTTAGTCGGGAACAGGTTGAGTGGGAATATTACCTGCTGTACTATCAGTTCGTCAAACACGGTTTTGGGTTGGAACACAGTTCGGAAAATATCCGTCTGCGCCTATATTTTGACACGTTTCCCGACACCGCTGAAAAGAATGAGCAATTTAAAGGTTTTTTGCTTGGCTTAACCAAAACCAAAAAATGGGAGACGATTGACATCAAAAGGGAGAATATCACCGAGGTCCATTCGCACGACCATGTTCTTTTACAGTGTCTGGATATCGCGCTTGGCTCGATGTCTTTTCGTTTGAACGATAAGCACAAGGAAATACCCAAAGGAGCCAGGCAAAGAGGGAAAAGAACAGTCGCAAAAGAGAAGCTGTATAAATCAATTCTTTCGGAGATTCGCAAAATTCGCCCCGGTTTCAATATCGGCGTAAGCACGAGAATTGAAACGCTTTCTGACAAATGGAGATTGCCTTACATGCACTGGTCATTCGTTCCCAGTGATGAGACCTTCGATTCGACCCTGACAAAGCCGCGTCGTAGGAAATAAAAAAAACCCCGCCTGACCTACATCAGTATCTGACGCATAACGTCAGACTTCGGTCAGACAGGGGAACATCTAAGGTCATTATAATAGGTTGTAATAATTTGTCAAATCTTGCTATTTTCATCATCGTCCCTTCAACAAAAAATCTTCGCCCTCCAACACGCCATCCAAAATCACTTTCACCGCATCAGACTCCAGCAATTCATTCAACGCAAACGATTTCAATTTCGCCTGCGTTGTGCGCACAGACGGTTCGAGAAATTCGCCGAACGGCAGAGACGTTCTGAACAATTGATAATATAAAAACCGTCGCGCGTTGCGTTTGAACTCAGCGGGGACTTCGATCTTTTCCGCATCCAAAAATTCTTTCATCTTTCTTCTTACCTCGTCCACCGTCTGCGGGAAGAACACGGTGGGATATTGCGTAAATCTCGCCTTGCCCGCGCACAATACCGCCGCGCCCATGATGGACGCTTCGAGTCCGATCGTGGAGTTGTAGACCATCACGAACTTGGATCGTTGGATCAACTCGTACGAACTCAACGCCTCGCGCGGACCGACGAACACTACATTCGGTTCACTGCGGACCTTGCGGCTGTCTACCCATCCTTCAACCGTCTCGCGGCTCGACTTCCGCGCGCGCAATTCATCGGGGTGCGCGCGGATGACGAACAACGTATCGTGATGTTCTTTGATGACTTCCAACGTCATATCCAGCCAATCGAACATATCTTCAAAGACCGTGTTCGCGTGCGGCTGACTGGTGTCGAAGATGACATTCGTAAACACAGGGACGATCTGCTTGAACTGCGCGGCTTTTTGTAAAAACGACTCGTCGAGTCCCTGCATGTCTGCCCAGAATTTGATGCCCGCCATGGTGAAGTCGCCTTGAAAACGCTTGGCGAGATAGGCGTCGAGTTTGGAGTTTTGCTCATCGTTCAATTCAAATTCATCGGGAATATGAATTGGATACGCCGTCGCTTCGCCATCGGTGAAATATGCGGATGCGGGTTGAAGTCCCACCTCGTGCGTGATGACGCGGATTCCGCGCTGTTGCGCCACGTAACGCGCCGTCGCTTCGGGGAAGAATTGTCCGTTGAAGACGATCACCGCGCGCGGTTTTGTCTCATCCAGGAATTTTTCAAACTTCTGCGCCACATTCCACGCGGACAAGATGTATTCTCGCAAAAGATAACGCGTGTTTTCATCATCGTTCAGGTGATGGATTCGTAAAACCCAACGCAAGGCGGGGAGGCAGAGTGCGCCGAGGGGGAGATTTTCAAAGTGGAAAGTGGAAAGTTGGAGGATTGAGAGTTGCGAGAGACGAGTTTCGAGTTGCGAGTCACGCTCGAAACCAAACCACTCAACTTTTGACTTTTGACCTTCAACCTTCGACGGTACCCCCGCATACAACGCCCGCGATTGACTGACACACGTCTTGCACGGCATCTCTTTGTGCGGATGATCCCGGTTCGTTCCCAACACGCATTTGCTCATGCCAGAGTTGCACACAAAATACGCGACCGGGATTCCCTTCAACCGTAACGCCCACGAGGCGAGCAGGTGAAATCCGCTGTTCCATGAGAGATCGTCAATGCCGGTGGAGGCTTTGAAGAAGACGACGGGTTGTTCCTGCGCGGGAGGCGAGTTACGAGAAACGAGATTCGCTGTGCGCGCGATCTTGAGGTTGTTGAACCGGCGGACGAGTCCGCGATAGATTCGTTGTTTGAAAAATTCTTTCATTCCACCCTACCAATCATTCGACTTTTCATACCCCAGCCTCATCACCAAATCGCCCGCGACCTCTTTGAATAACGATTTATGCTCCGCAGTGAAAAACTCGCGCCAGCCGCCGGTCTTGCCCGAACGGAAGGTGTGACTCTTCTTCGGCTGAATCGCCTCCACCAAAATTGGAATCGCTTCCTCGCGCGGGGTTGGGATTCGGTAACCGGTCTTTTCCACCTCATCGAGCATGGAGTTGAGAGTCGCGTCGCGGTGGTTGATCAGATCCTCAAAGCGGAGGCACATCACACCGGGTGTGTTCAGCCACTCGAACACGCCTTCGTATCTCTTCTGAACGCTGACCATTTTGAGTCCGTCGCGGTCAATGCCGGTGATGGCGACCTTGAGCCGTTCGCCGAAATCGGGGAGCGAGTTGTAATAGTCGTGCATCCCGTGTTCTTCTTGCATGTCGGTCGCGAAGAACACTTGCGAAACGAGCATATCGCGCGGGTCGCGATAAATAAAATAATTGACTCGATTCGGCTGGCACAAAAACCCAACATTTTCTTTTGTCGCTTCCACATATCCCCAACCGATCACGCCAAGAGGCAAATGGAGCAAATCAGCAAGGATATCATCTGCTGTCCGTCGTCCACCGTCTTTTCTGATCGTGCGGATCGGCTCCGCTTCCACGTACTTGTACGGCATGATCCTTGTAAAGCCGTTCAAAATTTGCAACAGCAGGTGCGATCCGCTCTTGGGCTTGGAGTTGCCGAAGATGGGCGGCGCGTCGCCGAACGAAAACCGCTTCCACCGCAGGATGGATTGGGCGGTTTTGCCGGCTGGTCGCAATGCGCGTCGGAGTTGTTGTGCAATACCCATGAGGAAAAATTTACCACAAAGGTCACAAAGGGGCACGAAGGTTTTAAAAGCCCTTTGTGACCTTCGTGTCCTTCGTGGTAAGAAGGTTTATTCGTTCACAACCCTTCTCAATTTTTTCAACGACCCCTGTTCGGAGGCGTACACTTTTTTCACGCCGTCGCCGAGCGAGGCTTCGGTGGTGCGGATGTATTTCACGAGTCGCTCGAAGCCCGCAGGTTCCACGCTCGCGGCTTGATCGGAGCCCCACATGGCGCGGTCTAATGTGAGATGACGCTCCACCATGCACGCGCCGAACGCGACGGCAATGGCTGTTGGGATGAGTCCCACCTCGTGACCGGAATATCCGATTGGGATATTCGGATATTTTGCGCGGAGCGTTTCGATCATCTTGAGGTTCAACTCCTCCGGTTCGCACGGATAGGTGCTGGTGCAGTGCATCATCACGAGGTCTTGCTCGCCCGCGATCCCGATCCCTTTTGCGATCTGCTCCATCGTGGACATGCCCGACGACAAGATCAGAGGCTTGCCGGTCGCTCGCGCTTTGCGAATCAGGTTGAAGTCGGTGAGAGAAGCGGAGGGGACTTTATACGCGGGCGTGTCGAACTTCTGCATAAAATCCACCGACGGCTCATCCCAGACCGAGACCATCCAATCGATTTTCTTTTCGCGGCAATAGCGGTCGATCTCGGCGTATTGTTTTTCGTCGAACTCGACCTTGTAACGATATTCGAGATAGGTGATGTAGCCCCACGGCGTCTCGCGCATTTGATTCTTTTGTTCGGGCGGCGTGGCGACATCGGGTGTACGCTTTTGGAATTTCACCGCGTCCGCGCCGGCGTGGACGGCGGCGTCGATCATCTTCTTCGCAATGTCGAGGTCGCCGTTGTGATTGATGCCGATCTCGGCGATGATGTACGCGCGTTGAGCGTCGCCCACCGCGCGGTTTCCAATTTTTATTTCACGAGTCATTTTTTCTCCAGAGTTTATTGTGGCGGCGTGAGGTCCGTCACTTCGATAAAGTCGAACGGGACATTCCAGCGGGAATAATAATGCAAATCGGGCAGAAGCGCGTACTTCGTTTTGAAGTATTGATCCAACACGACGCGAAAGGAATTGACCGGCGAGATCGAGGGATACAGCGACTCATAATTCCCGTCGGGGAAATAATACGCGTTGAGGATCCCGAATCTTTCCGACGGGATGGTATTCTCCAGCGACCCCCAGTGGAGATACGCCCCCGGCCCGTGATCGCCTTGAATGATGATGATCGGCGGCGTGTCTGACCGCGCAAGGATCGCGTCGATGGCTTGAAGCGCGAGGGTGTTCACGTATTGGATCTGCCTGCGATAGCCGCCGATATATCCGCCGCGCGAATGTTCCGAGATGTAATAGTTCGCGTCGAACAAGGTAAACGGTTCGTCGTGATTGATGACACTGCCGTCTTTGTCGAACACGAACGGCGGGTGTGGCGCGATGATGTGAGCGTAGACGAAATAATCGCCTTGCAGTGACGGGGCTTGCTCCAATTCATCGAACGTGGAGAGGATGTGCTGGCGGTGAGTCTCATACGGCATCTCGACCAACGCGCGATGGAACGCGGGGATATGATTCAACACCCGCGCCATGCTGTGGTCAATGACGATGCTTTCGAACGCGGTGACCGGCTGTGTCAGCGGAGAACTCGAATCTTCGTAATACACATCCGCCGTTGGGATGGTCGCTTTGTATTCGTTCTCGAACGAGACCGTTTTGTAGCCGTTCTGCGCCAGAACCGCGCGGACTTCGCTGTAATTGAGAATCTCGATCAGGTCGGCGCGATTATCGGGCGTGTTGCCGTTCACTTTCAAATCTTGCAAGTAGTTCATGTTGAACGACGAACTCAGCGACAGCATCGTTTGGATGTAATTGCTCGAGGCTTGATCCGCCACATAGAATCCGCGCTCGCGCAGGGCGTTGATGAACTCCGAGTTGTCGAACTCGTAGAACTCCTGCAGAATATCCTGCCTGCCGTAGCCGTCGAGGATGATGTAATAAATATCCGGGCGCGGCGTGGCGGATTCAACTTCCGTCACGGTTACGGTTCGCTCCGAGGGATTGAACGAAATTTCATTCTCGCGCACATGGTTCGTCACTTGCACGCCCGTGTTCGCCAACAGCAGGATGCTCAGTAAATTGAAATACAGATTGACGACAATGAGATTCTTTACGCGCTTTTGTAACAGCCACATCCAGACGGACATGATCAACGCGGCGGCAAGAAATACGGCGAAATCGGAACGCGCGGGACCCAGCGAAAAAGTTTTGCCCACCCAATCGGTCACATCGCCGAAGAGAAAGAAAATAAAGATGAACGGCGCGGCGATCAGCGCGGATTTCATTGCGTTACGCAAAAAAATATATAACACGCCGAACGCCAACAAAACGAATGACAGCGACACCAGCAAAGCGCGAACCGTATCCGCAAAACTCAATTCGTCGAAGTTGAGCAAATACAATTGCAGAATCGGCTGGACTGCGAACAAAAACGGCGCGAACAATCCCCGCTCGAACATTACGAAAAGTTTTTTCACGCCCGCGCCTTCAAGATCAGGTCGCACAACTCGCGCACCGCGCCGTGACCGCCCGCCTTCGTCAACACATGATCGGCGGCGCGAAGTACTTCGGGATACGCATCCGCGACTGCGACCGCCCAGCCCGCGATCTCGAAACATGGGAGGTCGTTCCAGTCGTTGCCGATGAAGACGACCTCTTCCGCCTGGATATTTTTTTCGGCTAGGATGTCTCGCATCTGTCGCCCTTTGTCCTGCAACCCCACCCCATGCACCGCCTCCACCCCCATCTTTTTCGCGCGCGCCGCAACGACCGTGTTGACCTCCGACGAGAGGATCATCACGTCAATGCCGATCTCGCGCATCTGTTTGACTCGCATGCTGTCAGCCCGCGAAGCGACGACAGTCTCATGCCCATCCTGATCTGTCCACACGCGGTTGTCGGTGATGACACCATCGAAGTCACAGATGACCAGCTTGATGGTGGAAGGCATCGGTCGGCGCGTTTTGCCCGGCGTGACCATGTCCAACTCGCCCGTCGAAACGAGATGTTCGTAACGCGCCCAGTCTTGCAGGTTGTCAATGTCCACCGTGTAGCGCGAGTCGATGATGATGGGATAGATCACGCCGCCGCTCATCGAGCCGCCTTTGGTGATGGTCTCCGCGCGGATCGCGTCAATGTGACCGGTCTGCCAATAGATGGGAGGAAGGATTTGTCGCGGCGCGTTGTATGGCTCGGCAATGCCCGGCACGTCCAATAAATTTTTCATTGGGCCGTTCTCGCCGCTGATCCGCCACATCTTATGCGGGTTCTGCCCGGCGGACACAACTCCGCGCACGCTGTCGGCTTCTTTGTGATTCAGCAAAACGTTTATCGCGTCGTCCACCAACCCGCGCGGGCGGATGGGCGAAGTCGGTCGAAGTTGCACAACGATTTCGGGGTGATAGTTTTCGTGTTCCGCCAGCCACGCCAAAGCGTGTTCAAAGACCGGCAGATCGGTCGTGTTATCTTCGGCAAATTTTGACGGGCGCAGGAAGGGAGTCTCCGCGCCGAACTCGCGCGCCACCGACGCGATCTCTTCGTCGTCCGTTGACACGATGACGCGCGTGACGAGGCGCGATTGCTTTGCCGCGGCGATGCTCCACGCAATGAGCGGATAGCCCGCAAAGTTGCGGACGTTCTTGCGCGGGATGCCTTTCGAGCCTCCACGGGCGGGGATGAGGGCGAGTGATTCAGTCATTGGTTATCAGTGAGCAGTTATCAGTGAGCAGTCATCAGTGAGCAGTGATCGGTAGGCAGTGATCAGTAAACTGATTACTGATCACTGTTTACTTTTTTCACCACGCCGTCCATCCGCCATCCACAACGACGTTATTGCCCGTCATGTACGAGGAAGCATCCGAGGCGAGGAAGAGCAACGCGCCGTTCATTTCATCTTTCTTCGCCATGCGTCCCATGATCGTTTTGGCGGAATAGTTCTTTTCAAAATAGTCTTCGTGGTCGTTGTAGATTCCGCCCGGCGTGAGCGCGTTGACGCGAATCTCCGTGCCGGCGTAATAGGCGGCGAGATATTTGGTGAAGCCCAGCACGCCGGCTTTGGTCACGGTGTAATACACGGGTTTATACGCCACGCGCTGACCGTCTTTGATGTAAATGCGCTGGTCGGGTCCGTTGAGTCCGTAGGTGGAGCAGATGTTGATGATGCTTCCCTTTTTGCCTTGCGCGAGCATCGGCTTGACGCAGGCTTGAGTCATCAAAAACATGCCGGTCAAGTTGACGTTGAGCGCGGCGGTCCAATCGGCGAGCGGATAATCCTCGAACGCGCCGGGCGTCACGCCTTTTTTCATCGCGTCGGCGTCGAACTTCGGGTCGAGCGCGGCGCTGTTGACGAGGATGTCGAGTCGCCCGAATGCGGATAATACGTTGTCCACTGCGGCGTTCACCGAGTCGGGCTGGGTGATGTCGGCGGAGAGGGCGAGGGAGTTGAATCCGCTTTGGGTGAGTGAATCAGCCGTCCCTGAGGAGGAAGCGGCGTTTAAATCCAGCACGGCGATCTTCGCGCCAGCCTCCGCCAGCGTCTTGCAAAATTCCCTGCCGAGCAATCCCGCGCCGCCGGTGACGAGGGCAACGCGCCCGTCGAGTTTGAATTTATCTTGAATGGTCATTTACTTTCCTTGTTCGTGATGCAGTTGCACTGCATCACGTTCGCAGTACAACTGCGAACGAGCGCGTTACGGTTGATGTGTGTAGATCGAATCGCCTTGCGATTTGTGCGCGAGGTTCAAACCTGCGGTCAGCGCGTCCACTTCGCCGGCGATGTTTGCGCCGTCGTCGAAGATGGCAAGCACGGCGCGTCCCGCGTTGATCTCCGCCTGCATGCGCTCGACGCCTTCTTCAAACCCCGGAATGGATTCGGCGCGCGCCGAATCATAACCGCTGGGCAACACCAACGCGCCGCGCCCGGTATACAAATACACCGCGCCGGGCTCGTTGGTGAAGATGGCAACATCCTCGGGCAGTTCGCGCAAAAATGTCATCGCCTCCGAATCGTACCATTGGAAAGACGCGAAACCCAATCCGCTCTTCGACCATGTGTTGACGGTGTTGACCTGTTTGAAAAATGAAGCGCCGAGCGCCGCAACGGCGATCAGCGTCGCCAACACGAAATTTCTTTTGCGAAGCCAGATGAGGGCGCATACCAGCAAAATGAATAAACAGACAAAGACCGGCGCAACGATTCTCAATTTGAATTTTGTTGCGGCATCGAAGAGGGTCATGGATGCGACGGTTGAGGCGAGGTAGGCGAACAAGAAGAGCCCGGTGATGAGCGGGATGATGAACCCGCTTCCCTCTCTCAGGGATGGTTGTTTCTGTTTCGTGAAGAATTTCCACGCTTCGAGCGCCGTCCATACCAACGCGCCGCCGAGGATGAGAACTGCAATGGCTTCGAACACGCCCGGCGCTTTTGCCAGCGCTTTGAACCATCCCGTCACTGGGATGGAAAAATCGGCAAAGACGCGCAAGCCTGTTTCAATATTCTCTTGTGTAAGCGGATGCCATGCCAGCGAACGATTGGTCGCATTGCCGGCGACCCAATGATTGCGCAACGCCCAAACTGCCGCCAGAGGGATGAAGCCCTCCAGAAACAGGATCATGCCGCCCAGGCGTTTCCTCCAACTGGTGTGTAGGACGATCAATGCGACGAGGAGCGCGGCGACCAGCGCCAGCCCGGAATAGCGCGTAAGGTACGCCAGCCCGGCGCAAACACCGGAAGCGATCAGCCAAGCCGAGCTTTCGTTCCGCCGTCGCCAGCGTTTGAGGCGCCCTTCGATCTCGCTCGTTTTTTCGCCCGCGTAATACAGCAGGCTTTCAAAAGAGAGGTCGAACGTCCACAGCGATACGAGCGAAAAGAAAATGAAGAGCGGCTCGCTCATTGCCACAGCATGCACTTGAAGCATTTCCCCATTCAAAACGAACAACCCGGCGGCGATCAGCCCCGCCGTGAGCGAAGGCGTTGTGCGCCAGACGAGAATGCCAACCAGCCCGGCGTTCAACCCGAATAGAATCGCGTTGAGGAATCGCGCGCCGCGCAACGGGTCGAGACCGAACCAACCGAGAAACGTCAATGCGGAGGGAAAGCCGGGGGGGAAGTGTGTAACGTATCCGTTCGTGGCAAGCCATGCTTCGCGATACCCATCCCCCGCCAGCAAACTCCGCGCACCCGCAATGTATGCGATCGAATCGTCGGATAGCCCCAGCCCCTCGGGCGTGGCTCGAAGCGCGAGAAAGGTCCCGGTTACGACGATCAAGAACAGGCTGAAAAAAGAAACGAGGCGGAGTGAGTCGCGGGGAGGCATACAAAAAATGCGCGCTACAGAAATGCGGTAGGGGCGGGGTTAACCCCGCCCCTACCGCAACGATCAATTGTGATTCAAATATCCCTGATCTTCGAGATACTTGACGATAATACGGGCATTATCTTCAGGGGTCGCGCCGAAACCTTGCAGGGTGATCTCGGGTTTGATCGGCGGCTCGTAGGGATCGTCCACGCCGGTGAAGCCCATCGGCTTGCCGTCTGCCACTGCCTGACGCGCCTTGGCATACAAGCCTTTCACGTCGCGCTCTTCGCAGACTTCGACGGGTGTATCCATGAAGATCTCGATGAAATTCTCGCCCACCATCTTGCGGGCTTCTTCGCGCGTGGCGCGGTAGGGGCTGATGGCGGCGCAGATGACAATGCCGCCCGCGTGCACGATCTCGCCCGCCACAAAACCGATGCGTAGGATGTTGGTATCGCGGTCTTCCTTGCTGAAGCCGAGTCCTTTGCTTAGGTGCGTGCGCACTACGTCGCCATCGAGGATGGCGGTCTCGCGTCCGCGTTCGAGGAGCAGGGATGTAAGCACGGCGGTGGTGGCAGATTTGCCGGAGCCGCTCAAGCCGGTGAACCAGATTCCAAATCCCTGTTTGTGGCGCGGCGGGTAGGTTTCGCGCAGGATTTCAGCGGTCTCGGGGCGGGTGAACCAGCCCGGCAGTAATTTGCCCTTCGCGAGATATTCCTCGCGCACCTGCGTGCCGGAGATGTTGGCGGTCTTTGCGCCCTTGGGGACATCCTTCTCTTCCACGTAGCGGTCTTCATCGGGAAGATAGACCAGCATTTCGAACGGAACCATCTTGACGCCCAACTCGGATTCGTACTTCTTCATGTTCTCCTGCGCGTCATACGGACCGTAAAACGGCTTGCCCGTGGAATCATTTCCCGGCCCCGCGTGATCGCGCCCGACCACGAAATGATTCGCGCCATGGTTGCGCCGAATGATGGCGTGGAGCAGAACTTCTTTCGGACCCGCCATGCGCATGGCTAACGGCAACAAACTGAGCATGGTGCTGTTCTTGTCGTAGTGATTATCCACCAGCGCTTTGTACGTGCGAGTGCGGGAGTAGTGATCCACGTCGCCGGGCTTGGTCATGCCCACGGTGGGGTGGATCAACAGCGAACCGTTCACTTGAGCCGCCGCGCGTTTGGTCAACTCTTCGTGGATGCGGTGCAGAGGGTTGCGGGTCTGGAAGGCGACGACGTTATCGTGCCCCATCGCTTCAAGCCGTTCGCGCACCTGCGCCGGGGTGAGGCGCAGGTCTACGAAATCGTAATATTTGGGAAGGTTGATAACCTTCATGTGGCCCGAGATGCAGACCTTGTTCCAGCGTCCCATTTCGGAAACCATCGGGTGTTTGGTGTCGGTGGAGCCGTAGGCGAGCGCGGCTTCGGTCTGCGGGTCCCAGTGAAAGACTTCGTCAAGCGTCATTACGGCGATCAAGTCGAAATTGGCGTTGCGAAGCGCCAGATCCTCGCCGACGGTCGGCAGTTCCTTGGGGTCAGCCGTCAATGTGATGGGGAGGGGCCACAAGGTCCCGTCTGCCAGACGCATCTCTTTGAGCACGCGGTCATAGTCCGCTTTGCCCATGAAGGTGGTCAGCGGTGAAAAACCGCCGGTGGCGATCAATTCGAGATCGCAAAGATTGCGCGTGGTGATCTTGATGGAAGGCAGTTTGGCGGCGTGGGCGAGAAGTTCCTCGCGCTCTTTGCCCTCTACAACAAGGTTCACCAGTTTTCCCCCATACGGGGCGATCAGTTTGGCTTTCGACATTGTTACTCCTTGATTGACACAGATTACTCTGTTGGGTTTGCTATGCGAGGCGCAATTATAACCTAAAATTCACCCGCTGAATTTTGAAGAGGTTACAAAAGATTATTCAAGACAGTATAACGAATCGATCACAGGGATCGCATCCGGCGATATCGATTCCAACCTGCCCATGATCCGGCATACTTGTTGCGCGATATAAGGGTCGGCTGAAATCACCGGCGCGAGTTCGGTCAGGCGCTCTGTATCCCCGGTAACTGCGTATGCCTGGAGGAACGGCATCCATTCGATCAGGTCGGATGGGGCGAAGCCCAGCGCCTGCGCTTCCTTTCCCCAGCCGATAACTGCTTCCCAATCCCCACGCTGACGCGCCAAGTCGGCGGACTGGTAGAAAAAGCACCAGCCGCGAGGCGGCTCGGGTCCGAAAACAAGTTGAGGCGGCGTGTGAGGCGTTTCATCCGCGAGGACATGTTCGAGTTCGGAAAACGATCCGATGACGCGAATCGAATCCGATTCAGTAGTGGAAAATTCAGGCTGAAGTCCATCGATCACATGCACGCATGAACTGGGCGATGGTTGCGAGAGGATCAGGATGTTGCGATAATTTTTGTACGTGACGATTCCGCGGCGATTGTCATACTCCTGCCGTTCGCGGGTAAGAACCTTTTGCACAGTATTTTTATTCAGGACAGCCGCATACAGCGAGGGCTGCGCCATCTCGTCGTTCTGACTTTCAGGATAATACAGAAAATTTGCGGGTCCCCAAACAAAATAATCCTCTTCGGTCGACACCGAAGCGATATTTGCGATCAATGTAGTGTTGGTTTGAAATTGCGGCGCGCGCCATGCAACCTGCCACCAGAAATCGCGCGTCCGTTGAGTTTGGGTCGCGTATTGCAATCCGTTTCCGTAGTGAGTGAACACAGAAGCAAGGATGAAAATGGCGAGTATGCCCCAACGCGCCGATGGTTTCGACAACCCGGACACCCATGCCGCGATGAGGATCGCCGCGCCGAGGGAAGCCGCAAGCGTGTAACGTGAAAACGAGGGGAACCACACTTCCCGGTTGGCGAGCGTCACCGGCGCCAGCCCGAACACGAGCGCCGCCAACCCCAGCCAGATCATCTCGCTCTTCCAGGTTGAGGAGTCGGTTTGCGCCGCGTTATCTTGCGACTCCATTCGCCGTAGCATAACAAACGACAGCGCGACCGAAGCAACTCCGATCGTTAGCCCGATCAAACGATGGGTGTTCTCTTGAACCAAGCCAACTTGTTGAAGCGGCGTTACCCAGGCGGCAACCAACGTTTCGAACATGTTCTGCGCTTGCGAATATCCCCACCGAAATATCGTCTGTAACGGGTAGAGAAACACATCGCCTAATTGCATCCCTACATCGGTCGCGCCGCGTTCATTATCGAAGAAGAGGATTCGCCACGCGAGGAACAGCGCTGGGACAAGCAACGCCGGCAATCCCTGCTGGAACGCGCGGATGACCTTTTGCCGGGCTGACGCTCCCTCTCTCCATGTCAAAAGAAAGATGCACGTCCAGCGGATCGCTTCAAAGCCGATGTACCACTCGATCTGCGAAAGGTAAAACAATCCCAACAGGATCGAGAATCCATGCAATACCCATCTACGACCGCGCTGTGTAGTTGTGACCGCCCGCATCGTTAATGCAACAGACCAAGTCGCGGAGGCGAGACCGGCAAGATAATATTGATACGTGATGCCGTTGGGTTGCGAGAGAAACCCGGGATAGATCAGGAAAAGCAACGAGGTTATAAAAGCAAATGCGCGCGCGCGCGACCACAAAATCGCGCAAAGAGTCCACACGCCCAACGCTCCGAGAACGCGAAACGCAAACGCCGAGAGATTGTAATAAAGCGGATTCGCGCCAAACAAAGCATACAACGGACTCATCAAGAGCGCGCCTGCCGGGCGGTCGATGCTGTAAATTTCACGGATCGCCTCCGCCCCGCGCGCGCCCGCCGCGAACATGATGTACCAATCGTCAAAATAATATCCGAATCGAAAAACAAACGGCAGATAGACCAATGCCGCGATCACGGTCAGCAAGATGCCAGCCATCAAACCATCGGACAATTTGTTGACGCGAAGATGCATGTTCATTGTGTTGATATTTTAATTCGAGTCCCCGAATTGCTGGAAGCCAAAACAGCGCCGATCAACCGTTGGACATTGATTCCATCCTCCAGCGGACAAGACGACTCAACCTCGCCGCGCGCGACGGCGATGAAATGTTTCATCTCGTCCATGAACATGACGTTGCGTTCAAACTCAGGGGGAGGCTGATACACGTCCCAAGCCTTTTCCCCCGCTTCGACTGCGCCTCCGTTATCGCTTCGGCTCCGCTCAGCGCGAAAAATTCGCGTCGCACCATCTGCAAGATTCCACTGCAACGAGCCTTTTGTGCCGACCACTTCAAAATAATGCGCGGGCGGTTGTTGGTTGTAATCGAGATGGATGCTTCCCAGCGCACTATTCTCAAACCGCAGACCGATCTTCGCCGTGTCTTCCACGTCCACTTCGAGGTCGCTGAGTTTGGCGGTGAATCCCCAAACGGAATCCACTTTCCCCACCAGCCACGGAAGATAATCGAGCGAGTGACATTGAGTCAACACAACGCCTCCGCCCATGTCGGCGCGCGCCGCGTAGCCCTGACGATAGTCCTCCCACGGATGCCATGCGGGCAGGTATTCGCCGAAATGTACATGCGCCGAGATCACACGTCCGATCTCGCCATCAGCGATCAACTGTTTGGCTTTCATCATCCCTGGGTGAAAACGGAATTGGAATCCAACGACAACTCGTCCGCCGCCCTTTTTGAGTGCGGACTCGAGTTCGTCAATGCGATCCATCGAATGGGAGAGCGGCTTCTCCAGCAACAGCGAGCATCCCGCTTCCGCGGCGGGGATGGCGACATCAAGATGAAGCGACGTGGGATTCGAAACGATGACTGCGTCGGGCTTGTGTTTTTCGAGCGCGGCTTGCAAGTCAGTTTCTTGAGGGAATCCTGCCAACTCTTCCTCGGGCATGGTCGCCTTGCGCGTACGATATAAAACAATATCCTTCTCGCCCAATGCGATGAGATTCCGCATGTGGCGGCGACCGATGGAACCGAGACCTGCGATTAAGAATTTCATAAAACCCTTTTACCACAAAGGACACGAAGGACACAAAGTTTATAAACCCAAAGGTTTTCCTTTGTGCTCTTTGTGTCCTTCGTGTTTAAAAAAATCACCAATCCAAATCCTTTTCAAACTTCCATTTCACCAGCATCTCACCCGCGACCTCTTTGAACACGTATCTATCCTTCGCGGAAAATAATCTCTGCCAATTGCCAGCCTGTCCCTTCGGGAGGAAGGACGCGATTCCCTCATCCCGTTTTGCCTGCCACTCCTCATCGGGATTGGATGTCATCTCGGCTTGAATCTTCTTCTCCAGCGATTTGTGAATCGTCTTCACGCCGAGAAATTTCCACAAACGAGACATTTCCTTGAACGGATTGTTCAGCAAATCCTCGTAGCGCAGACTAAAATAGTTTTTGCCGTACAGTTTTCGCGCTTCGTCGTCGGTCTCTTGCAGGTTGGTCACCCATCCCTTCGCCACGCGGCGGATGAACGACTCGGTGAAGATCGAACGGCGTCCGTCGCTGAACGAAGCGGAATCAGTCCGAAGATCCGCAATGATGCGTTTGTCTTCCGCGGACAAAAATTTGGAGTCCTCCACAAAATTCCGAAAGCGTTCCGAGATCAGCACATCGCGTCCATCGCGGACGATGTAGACGAGTTTCGCGTCGGGGTAGATCGCGCGCATGTCGCGCACCGCCGCGCCGTGAATCGTGGACGAGGGGCTCTTGTCGCCGACGATGCGTTTGCCTTCGCGCGCCGCGTCGCGTTCCATGATGAAATCGGCGGCGGCGCGGAGGACAAGCGGCGAAAGATCGCGCGCATGATTCCAGCGATTCGACTTGCGCGTGAGCCACTCCTCCATTTCAGGCGAATCGACCAGCGCCTTCAACAGCGGCTTGCGCGTGAAGAAGTGCGCCTGATAGTTGCAATGCACGTCGGGATGCAGACGCGCGAGGCGCATGAGGAGCGTGGTGCCAGAACGCGCATGACCGAGGATGAAAAATTTTTCGCGCGGGAAGAATTGTTTTACCTCGTCCACTTCCTCGCGCGTGATGGCAGGGATGGCGTTGCGGCTTTTCTTTTTCGGTTCGCCTTTGAGGAGAATTCGGGCGGCGGATTTGATTCGGGCAAGCAATTCCATGAGACCTCGTTCGAGCATGCGATATAAGTTCTAACTCTTCACTTTGAAAATTCGGAGTTCAACTCCGAATTTTCAAAGCAGCAATGGCAGGGATGGCGTTGCTGCTTTTCTTTTTCGGTTCGCCTTTGAGCAAAACGCGCGCGGCGGATTTGATGCGCTTAATTGTCTCCACGAATTTCTCCAGGATCAGCCAGAATCTTCTCCCATTTTATTAGTTCTATATGTAAATAAGCTTCTCGTTCTGCAATATAAATTGTATTATTGTCTATCCAAGAAACAGGAGAACGCATATCGAATTTGCAACTACGAGTAGGATAATTGTTGTATAACCCTAAGTCGCGTTGCAAAAACGGAAACTGTCTATATCGAACGATGATCTCGATATGATCCATCCCACCATGACCATTATTTGTTTCACAATACATACTTATCATCTTTGTACCATCTGGCGAAATCTCTTCATGGGTTGGAGTTTGATGCGAATGATAACGATGGAAAGGTATTGTCGCCAATGCAAAAAGGATGGATACACCGCCGATCAATAAAACTACCAGCCGTTGAAATATACTCCCAAAAAACAACATGACAGAAGTTACACAACTAATAACTATCACAAAGGAAGAGAAGCCAATTGAAAACCAATCGTTATACCAAGAGTAATCAGTCAGCACACCTAACCAAAAGACGCAAATAACAAGAATATTGAAGGCAAGCGAAGTTTTCCAAATGATACTTTTTCGTTTTGGCTCAAGTTGTGTCTTCTGCATATTACCTCCTCCAGTTCAACATCCTCATCCTTCCAACTTCCTCACCCCACTCACGTCGGCGAACAACGCCAGCTCGCGGATGGACTTTTTCTTGACGGGATGCACAAGGTCGGAGGCGATGTCCATCAATGGCACGAGGACGAACGCGCGTTCGTGCAGGTGCGGATGCGGAATCGTGAGCGCGGGCGAGTACAGCACGAGATCGTCGTAGAACAAAATGTCAATGTCAATCAGGCGCGGACCGTTCGGGAACGACTCTTTCCGTCCCAACGCGACTTCCAGCCGCTTGAGATGTTTGATCAACTGTTCGGGCTTGAGATACGTCTCGACGCGCACGACCTGATTGAGAAATTTTTCCTGTTCCTTGAATCCCCACGGATCGGTCTCATACACCGCCGACCTTGCTTTCACTTCCATTTGCGGGGCAAGCGACGCGATCGCTTCTTTTAAATTCGCGGCGCGGTTGCCCATGTTCGAGCCCAGCGCGAGATATACGACATGTTCATCCATAATTTTTCTTCTTTCTAAAAAATATCAAAGCCAATGTTCATGTCATGCTGAGCGGAGCGAAGCATCTCTCCTCCCACAGGATACGTTCTTGGCGTGTCAGAGATTCTTCGTCGCTCCGCTCCTCAGAATGACATGATACCGACTTTGCGGGCTTCGCGGTTCGAAGACTCGTCAGACAGTGTTATATCGAATGTTCATCGTAATGCCCGACCACATCGTCGTTGAGCCAGCCTTCGATGTCTGCGTTCTTAAACGCGTCGTCGGGCAGGGACGCGGTCAGGTCGAGCATGGCGCGGCGCACCGACTCGAAGTGCTTGAACAGGTCGCCGTCGGACCATGAAGCGTATTTCTTCGTCAACTCCACATTGAACGAGTCGGTGTCGCGGCTTGTCCACGTGAAGCCTGGTGAGTTGAGAATCCCCGTGATGATGCGCACGCCTTCCTCCCACCAACCGATGATGTGCGCGACCAGATCGTGAAAATTTTCAAATCCCTGCTTGGCTAAAAATTCTTTTTTCTTTTCCTCATCGAGCGCGTTGAAACTTTCGATGTACTCCGCCCATTCGTTTTGCAACAAGTCTAGCGTGAGGAAGCGGCTCAACACGACGAGATGCTCGCGCGCGTGATGGATGAAGATGCCGTCCGCCCATACTTTGACCTGTCGATTCTCGAACACCGCTTCATTCATCGGCTGGATGTCTGCTTCGGTTCTCTGACGCGTCTTCTCGAAGTGCGCCAGGAACTCGGCTTCGTCCCAACTTTTGTATTTCGCCACCGCCTCCGCGTTGAACGCGTCGAAATCATATTTCTTCCGCTCGAACTCGCGCTCCTCTGCGATCGCGCGGATGATCGACATCCCCTCTTCCCACCACGCGAGGATGTGCGCCAGCATATCGCGGAACGATTCAAACCCGACAGTTTTGAGTCGCGCCTCCTGCCCTGCTTTCGGCAGGCGGTTGAATCGCTCGACGTACGTTCCCCATTCGAAGTTGATGTAATCCAGCGTGCGTTGTTTGGTGATGGGCATGAAAGGTTCTCCGATGGTGCGCGTACCGCAAAGTTCACTTTGCGATTATGAATCGCAAGATAAATCTTGCGCTACAGTTCGTCGCTTATTTTACCCTCGAACCGCATTCACAAAATCCGCGAACAGACCATACGCGGTCTCTTCGGGTCCGCCCTTCATGCCTTCGCGCTCCGAAACGATCACCGAATAATTGGGCAACACGTCCGTGCTGAACGTCAGCCCCGACGCCGAGCCCATCATGCCATACAGCGGCGACGTCGCATCCACCAACTCAGGCGACACCCTCCCTTTGACTCGATTCCCCACGCGTTCAGCGGATGCGACCAACTTCCAACGCTTCTTCTCCGCTTTTGCCTGCTTCACCATCCCAGCCGTGATCTCCCGTATGCCTTTTCGCTCCACCTCCTGCGGCTTGAGCGGTCGCGAAGCATCCATCAGCACCGTCGCCAGCGCCGAGACTTTGATCGCCGCGTCCCAGCCGTCCACGTCGCCCGAAGGGTCCGTCTCCGCGATGCCGATGCTCTGACAATATTTCACTGCGTCGTCAAACGACTCGCCGTCTTCCATCCGTGACAAAATTAAATTCGTCGTCGCGTTGATGATTCCTTTAAACGAAGTTAACTCAGCCAGCGGCATCGCCTCGCGGAATGTCGAAAAGACTGGCGAGCCTCCCAATACCGTTGACTCAAACCGAAACTTTTTATTTTTCGACTTCGCCAACGCGGTCAACTCTTGATATGCGTGGACGACTGTGCCTTTGTTCGCCGTGATCGCGTGCATATTCGCGTTCAACGCCGCGCGGACGTGGTCAATGGCAGGTTGACCCGATTCGTAGTTGACGGGGGAATTTTCGAACATCACATCCGCTTGGGAATGTTGAATGACGGCGAGAGAGTCGGCAACTTGGAAAGTGGAAAGTGGAGCGATGGAATTTCCGCTTTCCACTTTTTCCAACGCTTGCCCAACATCAATCCCATCAGGGTTCACCGCGAATCCATGTCGTCCCGTGGCAATGCCTGTGACCGAATAGGTGATGTCATAGTTTGATTTCAACAAGTCGCGTTTGCGTTCGAGCAGTCGAGCCAACGAGCGGGCGACGTTTCCAAATCCGATGAAGCATAGTTTGTAGTGCATAAAGACTCCTGTGTTTAAGTTTCAAGTTTCAAGTTCCATGTTTCATGTTTCATGTTTCATGTTTCATGTCTCTGCCACTTGGAACTTGATACCTGAAACGTGAAACGCTTATAGCGGCGGCCACGGCATCGCGCGGCGGTCACGCGGTTGGCGGGGGAAAATCCCGCGTTGACGGATCACGTCTGCGCGGGTGCAGAGGGCAGAGATTTCGTTGGGGGTGAGATAAGGCTCAAGTTGGCGAGGCAGGTCGAAGTCCGAGGAGGGAGGCGAGTGGAAAGTGGAAAGTCGAGAGAGGAGTTCGTCGGGAATCTTCTGTCCGCCAAAATCCCACAATACGGTGCGAAGTTTATCATCTTCGTGAAAACAGATGCCGTGATCTATCGCGTAGAGTTTGCGCGTGTCATTTTCAAAAAAGACGTGCCCGCCTTTGCGATCCGCGTTGTTGATGAGCAGGTCGAACAACACGACGGGCTTGAGGAGTTGTTTGTCGTCGTCTGAAAAAGTGAAGTAGTGATATTCGGGATCGTACTCGATGAATTGCTGGATCGAACCCGCGCCGTAGGGACCGTCTTCGCGCAACGCGGTGAACGGGACGATGTGCAAGCCCAGCGACTCGCTCACGAGATACGCCGCCACTTCGCGCTGCGCCAGCGATTGTTCGGGAAAGTCCCACAACGGTTGCTCGCCGCGACTCGGTTTGTAGACGGCGGGATACGTTATGTCTTCGTGCGTGACCTCGACCAGAAACGTGTAATTCGAGCCAAGCATGAATTGACCTTTGAGTTCAAGGTCGCCGTGTTGGAGGGCGGATGTCAATTGTGTTTGGTCGGGATTGGTCATCGGTGGATCGAAGGTCAAAAGTCGAATGTCATATGTTGACCTTTGACTTTCGACTTGTGACTTTATTTTTGACTTTAATGAAAATGCCCGTTCTTCTTGGGACAAAAATGCCCCTCGGGTTCTTCGGGTTGACCACACTGCGGACAGATCGGGCGTCCGCGCGAGACGACTTCCATGCCCCAGCGCGAGAGCATCTTCACCTGCGTGCGCGTCGCCCAAAAGCGGATGACCGCCGCCGTCTCTGGATCATCTTCCTCGGTGAGAATTTCTTTTGCGAACAACACGATGAGATCGCGATCTTTGTCGTAGCCGAGTCCGATCTCGCCGACGCGGAAGAGCGGGTCGACGGGCGGATTGATGCGCATCACTTCTTCCACGTAATCGCCCGAGGCTTCGGTGATGTTCGGGTTCTGTTCGTTGATCTGCGCGAGAAATTGTTCGATGCCGATGGCAAGCGAATGCAGTTGCGCCTTCTCGATGATGATCGTGATCGTGCGCTGGTCTTGATAGGCTTGAATATAAAACACCCGCTGACCTGGCTTGCCGATCGCGTCCGCGGTGATGTGATCGCAGGGGTCAACGTCAATTTCAAATCGGGGCATGAGGCGAGTATACCATCCCGACCCCCTCCGTCCCTATCGGGACACCTCCCCCAAATCCGACGATTCAATCTTTGAATCCGCATACAAAATTTTTATCGTCGTATTTGGGGGAGGGCAGGGAGGGGGTTATAATCACGCCAGCAAAAGGAGCCGCCATGTACGATAAAAAGAAACTCGATGAATTGAAGGATCAACTCGAAACGTGGGAGGAAACTTCGTTGAGCAAGGCGCTCGCGTCCCTGCCCGAACGCATGGATGAATTCATCACGACCTCCTCCGAACCCATCAACCGACTCTACACCCCGCTCGATGTGGCGGATAAAGACTACGCTTCTTCTCTCGGACTTCCAGGTGAGTACCCCTACACGCGCGGAGTCCACCCGACGCTTCACCGCTCCAAACTGTGGACGATGCGCATGTTCGCAGGCTTCGGCACCGCCGAGGAAACGAACGCGCGCTTCAAATATTTGCTTGAGCAGGGACAAACAGGTTTATCCGTCGCGTTCGATCTGGCGACTCTGATGGGCTACGACACCGATCAACCCGAAGCGTTGGGCGAGTTCGGCAAGTGCGGCGTGGCGGTCTCTTCATTACAAGACATGGAAATCCTGTTCGAGGGCATCCCGTTCGACAAAGTGTCCACGAGCATGACGATCAACTCGCCTGCCGCGATCACGTGGGCGATGTATCTTGCGGCGGCGGAGAATCGCGGCGTGAGGCTCGATCAACTACGCGGCACGATCCAGAACGACATCCTCAAAGAGTTCATCGCGCAAAAAGAATTCATCTTCCCGCCCGAACCTTCGATGCGACTCGTTGTCGACACGATGGAATTCGGCTCGCAGAAAGTCCCGCAGTGGAACACGATCTCGATCAGCGGATATCACATCCGTGAAGCGGGTTCGACCGCCGCGCAGGAGTTAGCCTTCACCCTCGGCGATGGACTCGAATACGTGAGATGGGGAATCGCCCGCGGCATGGACGTGGACGAGTTCGCGCCGCGTCTCTCGTTCTTCTTCAACGCGCACAACGACTTCTTTGAAGAAATTGCAAAATACCGCGCCGCGCGTCGCATTTGGGCGCGTGAGATGCGCGAAACATTCAAGGCGAAGAATCCGCGTTCGTGGTTGTGCCGCTTCCACACGCAGACGGCGGGAGTCTCATTGACTGCGCAACAACCTGAAAATAATGTTGTGCGCGTTGCGATTCAGGCATTAGCCGCTGTGTTGGGCGGGACACAATCGCTTCACACAAATTCATTAGATGAAGCGCTCGCGCTTCCCTCTGAACATGCGGTGACCATCGCCCTGCGCACACAGCAGATCATCGCCGAAGAATCGGGCGTAACGAATACCGTGGATCCGCTGGGGGGTAGTTTCTTCGTCGAAGCCATGACAGACCGAATGGAGAAAGAAGCGTACGACTACTTCCGCCGAGTCGAAGAGTTGGGAGGAGTTATCCCCGCCATCGAAAAGGGATTCTTCCAAAGCGAAATTTCCGACGCGGCATATCGTTATCAACGCGAGATCGATCAGGGCATCCGCAAAATTGTCGGCGTGAATGCGTATGCCGAAAAGAAACCGTTGACGATTCCGATCCTTGAGATGGATCCAAAAGGTTATGAAAGACAGGTGAAGCGGCTCGAAGAGTTACGCAAGACGCGCGATAACGGTCGCGTCGGTCAAACACTGGATCATTTGCGCATCGCGCTCGAAGGGACAGAGAACACCATGCCGCACATCATGGAAGCCGTCCACGCGTACGCGACGTTGGGCGAGATCATTCAAGTGATGAAGGAAGCCTTCGGCGTGTATGAAGAGCCGACGATGATTTAAAGTTTGCACGCGCTATCCAGACCGCCGCGAATGACGGTTTGAGTCTATGAAAGAGGAGAACAGGAAAGATGAGCACAGGTAAGAAAGGGGTAATCGGAATTTTGACAGGCGGGGGCGATGTGCCGGGGCTAAACCCGGCGATCCGCGCAGTGACCATCCGCGCGTTGCGTGAGGGATATAAGGTTATCGGGATCCGCCGCGGCTGGGCGGGGATGGTGGATATCGTCCGCGATTCGCAAGCGGATAACAGCAATAACTTCCAAGTGTTGACCGAGGATATCGTCAACAAAGCGGGGCGCACCGGCGGCACGTTCCTGCACACATCGCGGACGAATCCATCCAGGGTCCGTAAAGACCGGCTTCCGCTCCACTTGCGCGATCGGTACGCGGACGATGTCAACGATGTGACGCCGGAGGTGGTGAAGAATATCGATTTTCTTGGACTGGATTATTTGATCCCCATCGGCGGGGACGATACGTTGAGTTATGCCGTCCGCATGTATAAAGAAGGGATGAAGATCGTTGCCATCCCAAAGACGATGGATAACGATGTGCCCGGCACGGATTATTGTATCGGCTTCAGCACGTGTGTGACTCGCACGATCGAGCTCGCGAATCGTCTGCGGACTGTGGCTGGTTCGCACGAACGACTATTGGTGCTCGAGGTTTTTGGGCGTTACGCCGGCTTTACGGCGATGCTTCCGACCATGGCGGGGGCGTCTCATCGTTGTGTGATCCCCGAGCACAAGTTCAACATCGAGCGCCTTGCCGAGATGATGATGTACGACCGCAGTTACAATCCGAGTCATTATTCGGTGGTGCTGGTTTCAGAAGGCGCCACCTTCGACGGCGGGGAGATGGTCTTCTCGGACCGCTCGACTGACGAATACGGTCACATGAAGTTGGGCGGCATCGGCGATATGGTCTCCGCGCAATTAAGGGAATTGACCGCCAGTCATAACAAGGGGCGCATGGTGGATACCGTGAATCAAAAACTCGGCTATCTCACGCGCTGTGGCGACCCGGACGCGATCGACTCCATCGTGCCGATGGCGTACGGCAACCTGGCGCTTGATCTCGTTTTGAAGAACGTGCATGGAAGATTGGTGGTGCTCAAGAACGGGCGCTACGATAATATTCCGGTAGACATCGTCACCAGCACGAAAAAGACTGTCAACGTGGAGCGGTTCTACAATACGGAGCGCCTGCGCCCGAAGTTTGAAAGCTTCGAAATGACCCCGCTGTTCATCATGACCAGCGATGCGATCTGATCACAAAAGAGACCTCCGAAATTTTCGGGGGTCTCTTTTGTATATTCAGGACTTTCGCTTTTACTGCTCTAAGACGGTCTGTGACCGTCGCTTCGCCAGCAAATACGGCGGTCACAAACCGCCTGTGAGCGAAAGCTCTGATAGTATTCGGTTATGGTAATGAGAGCGTTGCGTAGAATGAGAAGTGGAACGTGTCGCTTGTGTACGATGTCGAATACGTTGATGGCAGGGCGCCGAACGTATAACTGTAATGCCGCCCGGATCCAGACAATCCCAACCTGCCTGCCAGCGTATTGTTTTGCGGAAGGAAAACAAGCCAGTACGTGCCCGGCGATAGCGTCACCGGGGTCGTCACAACTTGCGTATTCCAACCTGCCACCGGGGTAAAGGCGGCGGTCTGTGCCATCAGCGCGCCCGGCGCGCTACCGGAGTTGTTGTAAATTCCCAAGCGCAGTTGCCCGCCAGTGGTGGAGACGTAATAACTCAGACTCTGAATGGTGGCGCTTTGCGAGAGCGTCACCTGTTGCGCGACCAGCCGGTTGCCCATGCCGGAATACCCCATGCTCAGCACACTCGTCTCGCCGATGGTGATCGTGCTTGAAGATGGCGTTACCGTTCGAGTTGGCGTGCGCGATGCGGTGGGGGTAAAAGTATTCGTCGGGACGGTTGTCGGCGTCCGTGTGTTGGTTGCGGTTGGCGCGATGAGGGTGTTCGTCGAAGTCGCTGTGTGAGTGGGTGAATTCGTTGGTAGAGGCGTGTTGGTGACGGTCGCGGTCAACGTGCTTGTATTAGTCGGTACGATGGAGGTGTCCGTTGGAATCGCTGTGTATGTGGGCGAGTTCGTTGGTAGAGGCGTGTTGGTGACGGTTGCGGTCAACGTGCTTGTGTTGGTCGGCACGATGGGGGTGTTTGTCGGAGTCGTTGTGTGAGTGGGCGAATTGGTGGGCAGTGGCGTCATGGAGGGTGTGGTAGAGGCTGCCGCGCCCGTAGAGAAGGTGGCATAGAACGAAAAAGTAAAAGCGCTATTGGTTGGCGAGGTTGAATAGGTGGCAGGCAACGCGCCGAAGGTGTACGAATAATACCGCCCCGCGCCGGATGGATTGACGCGCCCTGCCAGCGTATTATTTTGAGGCAGGAAGGCAAGCCAGTAGGTTCCGGCCGTTAACTGAGTGGGAGTGACCACCGCTTGGGTATTCCACCCTGTAACCGGGGTGAAAGCCGCCGTCTGCGCCATGAGGCTCCCCGGTCCGCTGGCGACGTTGTTATAAATGCCGAGGCGCATCTGCCCGCCGGCGGTGGAAACGTAATAACTCAAACTTTGAATTGTGGCGGTTTGAGACAGCGTGACTTGTTGCGCGACCAACTGGTTTCCAAGCCCGGCATAGGCGTTACTCAGAACAGTTGTTTCGCCGATATTAAATGTTCCCGAAGACGAGGTGGGCGTGAACGTGAAGGTCGCTGTCGGTGTGCGGGAGGGGGTGGGAGAGAATAACCCGGTCGCGGTTGGCGTGCGCGTGAGGGTAGCGGTGGGGCTTGGGCCCGCTGTGGCGGTCGGTTGATTCGCGCAGGCGGGAGGCGGGTTGCTCGGAACCACAGTTCCATTCACAATGGACAACAGTTCGGCATCGGTGAGGCGCGGAATGCCCAAGAAGTCTACGGCGATCGCGTTCGCCAGCACACCGTTTGCCATTGTCCCCAGGTGACCGTCTGCCACGCGGATGTTGTGATATTCGTTCCCCCACGTATAGGCGATCATCTGCCCGCCGAAGTTATACGATTGTCCGTTGTCCAGCGAACGGCATGCCAGCCCGCTGTGATACCCTGTCCATGAAGCGAAGGCTGTGCCTTTTTCGGTGGCAATATCCTGTAAACCGGCGTTATATTGGTTGACATACGTCCGGGTCGGCTCGTTCCAATTATCCTGCGAGATATCGACGATCAAAATATTGCCCGGCAGGATGCCGGCATCGATCATGCGTTGGATATTCGATTCGTACGTGGCAAGCAAGGCTGGGATATCCGGGGTGCTTCCGACCACGTAGACATCGTTCGAGCCGATCATGCTGATTACCCTGCCGATGTTTCCATTGTTGAAATCGTCGAGGATGTCGTCTGTTTGGGAGGTCATGTTGAGACGCACCGTTTCACCGCTCCAGGCGTTGTTGTACGGCTGGCAGGGCATCCCGCCGAAGTTGACGCCGCGGACAACCTCGAGAATCTCCGTCCACGTATAGGCGGTTGGTCCTCCACGATTGATGCACTGATAGGGCTGGGTGGCGCTATCGCCAATCACCCCCACGCCTGTGGGAATGGCAGACGCGGTGGATGGTTTAGAAACCGCTATCAGGGTTAAAACCAATAGGAAAATAACTGCTTTCTTAAACATGGCGCTTCCTCTATGAAATGGGACGAGTGGGCTGATCTTGCAATCGCCGAAATGTGCTTTGCTCCTCAAAGTCACTACATGACGATAAAAGAATTATAAAGGTACAAAGACAGCCTGAGTCTAGAGGAAGGTTACACCCCCAACGATGACCCCGTGCCGCAAGGTTTACCTTGCGATTCGGCATTCTTTTACACGGGCTGATGCGATAGAGAACGCCCCCTACAGAATCGCGAAATTACTTTTTCACTCGTCCCGTTTGATCTGGAAAGTGTCGAAGTCTCGCGCCACCGAGGTGTTAGGGAAGATCTCCTGCGCTTCCTTTAACACATCTTTTTCACGATAGCGCCGCGAGATGTGAGTCAGGATCAATTTTTTAACCCCCGCCCGCTTTGCCAGCGCCGCGCTTTGTTTCGCGGTGAGGTGATGGAACTGCTTTGCCATCTCGGCTTCCTCGTCCAGGTACGTGGATTCGATCACCAGCACGTCCGCATCTTTACACGCGTCGAGCAGGTTATCCGTGCGCCCCGCGTCGCCAACGATAACCAGTTTGACTCCTCTCTGGAGCGGACCCAGCACATCGTCTGGACTGACGCGTCTGCCGTCGGGGAGGCTGATCTCCTTCCCTGCGACAAGTTCCCTTCGTTCGGGACCAAACGGCACGCCGAGTTCGGTCGCTTTCTCGTTTAAAAATGGACGACGCGCCTTGCCCTCGAAAACATATCCGAGACAATCCGGTCCGCGATGGGTGACGGGGAAGGCGGTGATGGTGAAATCATCCGTTTCGAAGAACAGGCCGGGTTTGATCTCATTCAAATGAAGCGGCATCGGCGGCTGGTTGCCGCGCAAGACCACGCCGTACAACAGGTCATGCACGCGGTCTAGCGTGGAACGCCCGCCATACACTTCGAGTCGGTCGATCGCCTCCCAGCGCAGAAATGTGCTGAGCAAACCGCCCAAACCGAGAATGTGATCGAGGTGACCGTGCGTGAGCAAAATGCGCGAGAGGTTTTTGAACCCCAGCCCCGATTGCAAGATCTGACGTTGTGTGCCCTCGCCGCAATCGACGAGGAAGCGGTATTCATCGTGCTTCACCACCTGCGCCGAAAGTCCGCGCCTGGCAGAGGGGGCGGAGGCGGAGGTGCCGAGAAAAAGAATTTCAAACAAGGGTTTGTCCTCATAAACCAGCCACAGAGAACACAGGGAGCATTGAGGTTTCTTTTCTCAGAGTCTCTGCGCGCTCTGTGGCAAAGTGGTTGTTGATTTGTGCCGTCCTTGCGGCACGAACGGTTTTGACAATTCTACCCCAAAAGAAAAACAGACCATTTGTGCTATACTTCGAAAATGCCTCTCAAGATTCCGTTCATTTCGCCGAAATCAAACGCGAAGCCAAAAGGCAAGGCGGCGCATCCCTCGCGCGGGAAGGGCAAGCCGAACAATGCGCCGCAAAAAGGGCGGACGCCGCTCATCTCGCCTCCGACACAGCCGATGCCGGTCTCGTGGTGGGATTCACTTTCTGCCGAACGCAAACTCGATGTGGTCGGCGCGATCATGGCGGCAGTGGGGCTTCTCATTGGTTTGGTCCTCTTTTACTCGCAACGCAGTGTGGTCACCGGAAGCGCCACAATCTTTCTCAGCCAAATGCTGGGATGGGGCGTATACGTTTTGCCGGCGGGTTTGTTCCTGATGGGGGTGTGGCTGGTTGCGCGGCGTATCGAGAAACTGCCGCCGCTTTCTTTGGAACGCGCGTTTGGGCTTGCGCTCTTTTTCTTTTGGTTATTGGCGGCAATGCATTCCATCGTTGCGCCGGTGGAGTTGGCGGAGGAAGCCGCGTTGGATGGCTGGGGCGGCGGCTACATCGGCAGTCTGTTTGAACGGTTGTTATTCAACAGCCTCGGCACGGCGGGCGCGATTGTGGCGTTGCTGGCTTGGTTGCTGATCACGATCACGATGATCTTCGACATTTCAGTGGAGGATCTGTTCCGCTGGATCGCGCCGCTTGTTGGCAAGCTCCGCTTGCTATGGGCGAAGCAGGCTTCCCCGGCGGGTGAAGCGTTTTTGCCCGAAGGCGTCGATACCGCGTCGAACGGATTCACGCCTCTGCATCGCCCCGCGTCACCTGCTTTGGCGGCGGAGGCTGGCAAGCCGGTGACGACGGTTAAGCCTGCGGAAGCGGTCATCCAGTGGAGATTGCCGGATGTGAAAACGATTTTGGACTCGGGTTCGACGCCGGAAGTCAATGAAGAATTCATTCAAGGGCGTTCGCGCTTGATTCAGGAAACGCTCGCATCGTTCGGCGCGCCGGTGCAAGTGGTGGAGATCAACCGCGGACCGACCATCACGCAGTTTGGCGTGGAGCCGCTGTTCGTGGAGACGCGCAGTGGGCGCATTAAAGTGCGCGTGAGCAAGATCGCCTCGCTTGCCGACGATCTCGCGCTCGCGCTTGCCGCGCCGCGCATCCGCATTCAGGCGCCGGTGCCGGGGCATAGTTATGTGGGCATCGAGGTTCCGAACGAGGAAATGACTCTTGTGGCGTTGCGCGATTTGATCGAAAGCGAAAGTTTTCAGAAGAACAAAAACCCTTTGCGTTTTGCGCTGGGGCGCGATGTGACCGGCAACGCTATCAATACCACGCTCGAGAACATGCCGCATATGCTCATCGCCGGCACAACCGGTGCGGGCAAGTCGGTCTGTGTGAACGCGATCCTGACATGCTTTTTATTGCATAACACCCCGGACGATTTGCGCCTGATTCTGGTAGACCCTAAACGCGTGGAGTTGACCGGCTATAACGGCGTGCCGCACTTGCTCGCGCCTGTGGTGGTGGAGATCGACCGCGTGATCGGCGCATTGCAATGGATGACGCGCGAGATGGACAAGCGCTATCACATGTTCGCGCAGGTCGGCTCGCGCAACATCGCCGATTACAACGCCAAAATGAAATTGCAGGGCGGCAAGACGCTTCCATTCCTTGTGATCGTGATCGACGAACTGGCAGACTTGATGATGATCGCCCCCGGCGAGACCGAGCAGACCATCACGCGCCTCGCGCAATTGGCGCGCGCCACCGGTATTCACATGATTCTCGCCACGCAGCGTCCCTCGGTGGATGTGGTGACCGGTCTCATCAAAGCCAACTTCCCGGCGCGGGTTGCCTTTGCCGTCGCGTCGAACACCGATAGCCGCGTGATCCTCGACCAGCCCGGCGCCGAACGACTGCTCGGGCGCGGCGATATGCTCTTCCAGGCGCCGGATGCGCCGGCGGCGGCTCGCTTGCAGGGTGTGTTTGTCTCAGACCATGAGATTCAAAACCTGGTGGAGTTCTGGCGTAATCAAGCTGGCGCCGCCAACCCCTACGCCGCCGCGTCACAACCTGCCCTGGGGGGCATTCCAAAATCGGACGCGCCGCTCAAGCAGGGCGCGATGTTCGAGGAGATGAGCCCTGCCGACACAACGACTGACCCATTGCTGGTGGAGGCAATTGAGCTTGTCCGCAAAGAGGGACGCGCCTCGGTCTCGATGCTTCAGCGGCGGATGCGCATCGGCTATACCCGCGCCGCCCGCCTCGTGGATATGATGGAGGACAGGAAGATCGTGGGTTCGCCGGAGGGGGCAACTCAAATGAGGCAGGTGTTGGATTACGGTCAGACCGCGCCGCCGAAGGACGATGGGGCATGATGGCGCATAACTATTTGGTTACGACCTGACGATTCGCTTCCGCTCTCTGATATGATTAACGCATGATTTCAGCGCTCATCAAAACCATGCGTCCGCGCCAATGGACGAAGAACGGCTTCGTATTTTTTGCCCTCATGTTCGACAAACAATTGTTCCTGCGCGAACCGTTCCTGCGGACGCTGGAAGGCTTCCTCTTGTTTTGTCTGGCGTCCAGCGCGGTGTATCTCATCAACGATATTGCCGACGTGGAAGCGGACCGTAAACACCCCGAAAAGAAACATCGCCCCATTGCCTCGGGCAAACTACCCTTGCACGCGGCGCGGCTCGCGGCAATTGTGTTGGTCGCCATTGCTCTTCCGTTGGGCTATCTCCTTTCGCCGGCGCTTGCGGTCATTCTGGCGGTTTATCTCGCCATTAATATTTTGTACTCGCGCTGGCTCAAGCATATTCCGATCCTGGATGTGTTCATTGTTTCCTCCGGGTTTGTCTTGCGCGTGGCGGCGGGCGTGGCGTTGATCACGGTCGAGCGCTTCTCGCCGTGGTTATACATGATTACCACGTTATTCTCTCTGTACATTGGTTTCGGCAAACGACGCGCCGAAATGAGCCTGCTTGAAACCGGCGCGGGCTCGCACCGCAAAGTGTTGGATGGCTACACCCTGCCGCTCCTCGACCAGTTGATCACCATTGTTTCAGGCACGACCATTGTCACCTATTCGCTGTACACATTCACCGCGCCGAACCTGCCCGAGAACCACAGCATGATGTTGACGATTCCTTTTGTGGTCTACGGTATCTTCCGCTATTTGCAATTGATCCAAACCGGTCACGCGGCGGGCGCGCCGGACGAAGTGGCGCTCAAAGACCGCCCTCTGCAGGTCACAGTCGTATTGTGGGTGATCTCTGTGATCGCCATTTTTTACCGATCGTGAAAGCCTCCGCGCCGGGTAAGATCATCCTGTTTGGCGAACATGCCGTGGTCTATGGACGCCCGGCGTTGGCTGTGCCGGTTACCCAAGCCCATGCGGATGTGGAAATTCTCGATTCAGATGCGACGGGGATTTGGATCCACGCCCCCGGCATTAACCTCCGCGCCGAACTGAACGCGCTTCCCTCCGACCATCCCATTGCTTCAGTCATCCATAATTTTCTCTTCCTCTCGCGCGCCGGGAGAGGGGGGGGCGAGAGTAAATTCCCCAACCTTCAAATCAACATCACGTCTACCATCCCCGTCGCCTCTGGTCTCGGCTCCGGCGCGGCGGTGACGGTGGCTCTGCTCCGCGCGTTCTCCTCCCATTTAAAGTACCCAATGACCGAGGAAGAAATCAACGCCTTTGCCTACGAGATCGAGAAGATCCATCACGGCACGCCTTCGGGAATCGATAATACAGTCGTCACGTATGCCCGGCCCGTGTACTTTGTGAAAGCTAAGGGCGAGGGCAACATGATCGAAACATTCAAAGTCGGCGCGCCGTTCACCGTCGTCATTGGCGACACGGGCATCGCCGCGCCCACGAAGGAATCGGTGGCGGATGTGAGGAAACTTTGGGAGGCGGATCAAGCGAAATGGGAGCGCGTATTTGATCAGGTGGGAGCGCTTGCAGAAAACGCGCGAGAAAACATAGAAAGTGGAAATTGGAAAGTATTAGGCGAACTCATGAATCGCAACCACGCGCTCCTGCAAGAGATGACCGTCTCCTCGCCTGAATTGGACTCGTTGGTTGAGGCGGCGCGAAAGGCTGGGGCGGCTGGGGCAAAACTAAGCGGGGGAGGACGCGGCGGGAACATGATCGCGCTCGCGGAGGCGGAAAAGGCTGACGATATTTCATCCGCATTAATTTCTGCCGGCGCGAAGAACACGATCATCACGCAGGTTGCATGAAATGGATCGCGCCGGCGCTGGCGTATCTTGCGGTGTTTCTGGGGTTGTTTGTCTTTCATAGCGCGTGGGCGGCGTTGCTTGGCTTTCATGCGGCGATCCTCGGCTCGCTGTGGATTGCCCGACCGGGTATTCCGCTTTCAACGTTGCTCAACTATTCAAATAAAAAATGGATCGCGTTGAGTCTTTTGGTTTGCGGAAGCAGCGGCTTTGCGTTATTGCTTCTGTGGGATGTGTTCGGCATTGCGAACGATCTCCCGGCGCAAGTGGAAGCCCTGGGGTTGAACGCTCGAACATGGGCGCCGTTTATCGCGTACTTTGCGCTGGTCAACCCGTTCGTTGAGGAGTATTTCTGGCGCGGATATTTGGCAAGCGCAACGAAGCGCCTCCATCGTTCTGATGTGTTGTATGCGGGCTTTCATGCGTTGATTTTGATTCATAAAGTTCCCATCGTTTCGATATGCGTTGCGGTTGCCGCGCTGACATGGGCGGGCTGGTTTTGGAGACAGGTCGCGCGCGAAGAGGATGGCGGGTTGCTCGCGCCCGTGCTGGGTCATATGGCGGCAGATTTCACCATCCTGTTGGCGATCTACACCATGGCAACCTGAATTTTCAAACCAATCTCTACTCCTCTGGCATTCCGAAAGTCCAGTTTATAATCGCGTCACAATGAAGCCGCGAGTGCGAATTTTGATTGCAAGCCTGTCCTTGTGCGCCTGGTTGTTGGATGCCTGCACATTCTCGGTGCAGGTGGTGCCGACGCCGGGCGCCACCCTGCCCGCCACGCCAACCGCGTCTTCCACGCCTTCGCGCCTGCCTGCCACAGAAACACTCGAGCCGGGAGTGGTCGCGCCGTTTGCCACTCTCACTCCTGTGGCGATTCGACTCGATACGTTGAGCCTGCTTGAAATTTTCAATAACATCGATGTGCCTGAAACGGCGCGCGCGCTGGCGTTCTCGCCCGATGGCGAGGTGTTGGCGGGGACGGGGGGCGACGCGAACGATTTTACGATCCATCTATGGTATGCGGAAAGCGGAGAGGAGATCGGCGCGTTGGAGGGACATCGCGATATTGTGTGGAACCTTGCCTTTTCGCCGGACGGTTCGATGCTGGCATCTGTTTCGGGCGACGGCACAGCCAATATTTGGGATTGGCGCGCAGGCATCTTATTGCAAACGCTACAATTCCCCAACCAGGTAGGGACAGTCAACTTTTCGCCGAATGGCGAGACCATTGCCGTGGGCGGGCTTGACGATCCGCAATATCTCACAGCCGCGATCTGGATCTATTCCACCAGCGCGTGGAGGCCGCTGTTGAAGATTCCCGACTACGTGAACATCACCGCGATGGCGTATTCGCCGAATGGGCGCTGGCTGGTGGGCGGCGGCGCTTCGCGCAATGTGCAGGTCTGGCGGACAAGCGATGGGACATCCCTCTTCACGCTCAACCATCCTCACCCCTCGCTCGATGTTGCCATTTCAGTTGATAACGCCGTGGCGGCGACTGCCACCTGTTCGTTTGCCGTGGACGATGATTGCGCCGAGGGCGCGGTCTGGTTATGGGATTTAAACACCGGCAAACTGATCCAGCACTTGCGCGGCTTCCCAGACACTGTGGAGAACGTGATATTCTCGGCGGATGGTTCCCTGCTGATTGCCGCCTCGCGGGATGGGATGGTGCGCATCTACGATACGGCTACCTTTGCTGTCGTCTTCGAAGCCGATCCGCCGGGCGGCAACGGCGCGCTGGCGCTCTCGCCGGATGGGCGATTTCTTGCCACCGGCGGCTCGAATGGGGAAGTTCGTTTGTGGCGGGTGGTGGTTCGCCCGTGAGTTGATTTTGTCGTGCGAGAGGGCGGAAGAGTTAATCACTGATGTTACGCACTGTCCCGCAGGTTGCCTCGCAGAACTCTGTTGAATCAATCAAACCTGCAGAACGTCTGCGTAAGGTGAGTTCATCGGTTCTTGACATCAAATATGATGTGATATATGATGCCGATGGAGGTCGTATGTCACGATATGCGCTTAGTCTCCCCCAACAACTCAAGAAGGAAGCCGAAGAATGGGCGGCGCGTCAGGGCGTGTCGCTGAATCAGTTCATCCTGTGGGCGGTTGCCGAAAAACTGGGATCGCTCCGCTCGAACGTGGATGACCCGAACTTTCCGCGCGTCACCTACCGACGAGGCGCCTCTCGCCGTCCGACGGCTGTTCTCAGCGGAACCGGCATTCGCGTCCAGACCATCGTGACCGCCGCCGAGAAGTGGAAGTTATCTCCCTCCGAAATTGCCGACCAATTCAACATCCCCGAAGCGCAAGTGAAAGAAGCGCAGGCATTCTACGATGCGCACAAAGAGGAAATAGACGCGGACATTGCGTCCGAATCCGCGTTGGAGCCGAGGGGTGGCTAAACCGCGTTT
>WBZL01000750.1_pt1 | contig 35857 bp, 27 predicted proteins | sample 5204291 | NCBI WGS metagenome assembly WBZL01 (sample SAMN12344345, study PRJNA552823) | activated sludge metagenome | biome: Activated sludge suspended growth; feature: Nitrification reactor; material: Wastewater; isolation source: activated sludge from nitrification reactor of wastewater... | reverse complement strand
CGCCGATGCCGTCGAGAGTTGTGCACTTTGAACAGGTTTCTGTGCAAGGGCGCAAGCCGCTGCGGCCCAAGGAGTTGACCTCCTCGGGCCGCGGTGGTCCTCAACGCTGGGCGCGGCCGGGGACGAAGAAGATGTCGCCGCTGGCGTTGATGTTGGCGAGGTAGGTGAGGATGGGGCCACCCGCCAGCACCTGCGTTTCGACCGTCCAGTTCGCGCCCAGACCGATCGTCACGTCACGAAAGATGCCTTCGAGGTTGCGCTCGAGATGCTGCTGCGGCTGCAGGCCGAGGTCGGCGGTGGCGAGGGGCAGCCCGGCGGCGTTCTTGAGCGTCACCCTCACGTTGGTCCCGCCGGTCCCGAGGTTCAGGATGCCGAAGTCGGCCCGGAACAGGGCGGACTGCTCCGCTCCGAAGTCGACGCTGGTGCCGGTGGTGGCGCTCGCCGCCGCCTGGCTGTCGACAAGCATGCCGAAGCGGGGGCCCTGGCCGCCGGCCGACTGGTTGAAGGAGTAGGTCTGCACGCGCGGCGCCTTGTTCTCGCCGTTCGACCACCGGATGCGCAGAGCGCCGACGGTGTCGGTGAGCCCGAAGAGGTCGGCGAGGACGTCGTCGAACACCAGGGTGGCATTGCCGGCCAGGGTGCGGTTGACCATCGGTGGGTTGAGGTTCGACTGCCCGCGCCGCCAGAGCTCGATGACCAGCGAGGTGGGCTGCGCCGAGTTGTTGGTCAAGATCAGCTGGCTCACCAGGAAGGCGTCGAACTGGCTCTGGGCGTGCGAGACACGGGGTACGAAGAGGGTGTCGGCGGTGTCCGCCTCGCGAGCGCTGGCGAAGACCTGGTCTTCCGAGGTGCCTTCGAGGAGGGTCGTCGAGGCGAGGAAGCGGATCCCCGAGCTGGTGAAGCGGGCGGTGAACGGGCTCGGCCGCTCGCTGACCTGAGGGAACATCTGGGCGAGGGGGCGGGAGCGCACCGAACGGGCGCTCAGGGCGAAGGCCTGCGGCGAGCCGACCGTCTGGCCGTTGGCGTCGGTCAGCTCGACGAAGACCGAGCCGGGCACGTCGTCGACGTTGACGGCGAGGAGAGAGGCGCCGAAAGCAGCGTCCTGGAGAACGCCGCCCACTACCTTGGGAGCGCTCGTCCAGCTCGCCTCCGGGTTCTCGCTCGAGAACAGACCGAAGCTCCCCGTCCCGCCGCGCACTTCGACGAACGAGCGGCAGATCGTTCGCACGTCGGGTGCCGTGGGGCCGGGGCCCTCGTAGGCGAGCTCGATCGCGCCCTGGCTGTCGGTCTCGCCGAAGAGCTCGTGGACGATGTTGGGCAGGAACACCGAGGTGCCGGCTGCGAGGCTCACCTCACGGCTGGGCGGCGAGGGGTTCCCCGCGCCGCGGCGCAGGTAGGTGGAGGTGACGAGCGCAGCGGTGCCGCCGGCGTTGTGCGTCCAGCAGTTGGAGGCGAAGGTGCCGGTGTCGCCGCGCGGTCCGAAGATCACGCTCTGGATGAAGGAGCGCTCGGCGACCAGGTTGGCGGCGGTACCGCTGACGGTGAGGCTGCCGCTGGCGTTGGCGCGCTGGCCGAGGTCGCCTACCACCGAGACGGTGAGCGGCAGGGTACCGCTCGACTTGACCAGCACCGTCGCACAGAAGTGGCTGGCATCACACGGCGCACCGCTGAAGGCCAGGCGCTCGGGGCCCAGCTGCCACTCGGCGCGTACCGCCGGGCCGGTGAAGGCGACGCGCAGCTGAACCGGCACGCCAGCGGTGGCCGTCACCGCGGCCGGCTCGAGGCTCGCGGTGACCAGCCGGGCGGCCGGGGTCTCGACCGTCACCGTGTTGCTCTTGCGCTCGCCGGCGGCGTTGTAGGCCCCCACCTGGAAGCCGTAGCTGGTGCTCGCAGCGAGGCTCTCGTCGCGGTAGGCCGTGCTCCCGGCCGGCAGCTCGGCGACCAGGCTGAAGGCGCCGTTGCCGGTGCGGCGATAGACCCGATAGCCCGCCTCGTTGCTGGCGTTGTCCTGCCAGGCGAGCGCGGCGACGAGGCCGTCGAGCTCGGCGGTGAGCTGGCTGGGCGCTGCCGGTGCGCCGCTGCCACCACCGCCGCCCCCGCCGTTCGACCGGTAGAGAGAGCGCGAGGCGGCGAGGTCGTCGGCCGCCAGGCGCGCTCCGCGACCGTCGTCGTGGGCGCTGGCTCGCATCAGGGCATCGTCGAGCGGCGGGTTGAGGCGGCAGTTCGGGCTCTGGCTGTCGCCGCAGGCATGACCGAGGCCCAGGGTGTGGCCTAGCTCGTGAGCCAGCACCTCTTCGAGGGCCTTGGTGGGCGTGACGCTCTCGGCGAAGAAGCACTGGATGCCGTCGTTGGTGATGATCTCGGCCTCGAGCGTGCGAATGTACTGACGGCCGTTGAAGTTGCCGCGGAAGTCGCGGTCGTAGCGCGGCCCGCCGATCGCCAGCACGCCGCCGCTGTTGCAGTCGAAGGTGCCGCTGATCTCTTGGTTGGGATCGTTGAACAGCAGGGTGTTGCGGCCGTCGCCGGTGTCGTCGAAGCCGCCGGTCGAGCTGGTGGTGCCGCGGTAGGTGAGGAGGATCGGGGTCACCGGGTCGGTGTTCCAGGCGGCGAGCGCGGTCTGGAACTGCGCGAAACCGCCGCCGGCGATGCCGTTCTGGCCGCTCTGGTGGGCGAACCAACCGACCTGGCCGCCCGTGTCGAACTCGAACCAGCGCAGGTTGAGGCCGGTGGCCGAGTCCCGGATGATGGTGAACTTGTCGAACAGGGAGGTGAGGCCCTTCGCCGCCTGCGGTACGAAGTAGTCGGCCGGCCGTCGCTCCCCTTCGGCGCGCGCGCCCAGCCAGTCGACGAAGGCCTGGTAGTCGCGCGGTTCGTGCTCCCGCGTCGCGCGTTTGCCGCTGCGCGGGTTGGCGACCTCGACCGCTTCCTCGAGGTTGCGCAGGGCGAAGGTCTGGCCGTCGACGGCGAAGCGGTAGAAGGTCCCCAGCATCAGATGGAGGAGGCCGAAAGAGCCATCCTGGTTGGCGACGAGGAAGAGGAGGACGCGATCGCCACTGCGCAGCTCCGGCATCCCCCACAGCCTGAGGGAGAGCCCGCTCGGGCGGTCGACGCCGGGAACGCGGACGATCAGGCTGCTGCCCGGGACGAAGCCCTTGATCACCCGCTCGACGTCGATCAGATAGTCGGTGGCGGCGCGCGCCGGGGTCGGTGCCGGGCTGGCGCTCACCACCTCGGCCTCGACGATGAAGCTCGCCTGATCGGCGAGCGCCTCGTCGCTCACCATTACGTAGCTCGTCGCGGCGACGGGTGAGGCGGCGCAAAGCAGGACGGCGGCGGGCAGGACGAAGCGGCGGACGGTGGAGATCACGATGTCACCTCGGCGGATGGGCACCGCGCAGGAGCGTCCTCGCGGGTCTTCTTTGAAATTCTGTATGGCATTCAAGCATAGATGCCGTGCGGCTTCAAGCGGTTGAGGCGGGTTCCGAGCGCCGCGGGGGCATAGGATACGCCGAGTCGTGGGCAGCTGAGCCGGCGACCCCAAAGCGAGCCGAGCGGCCGACTGCCACCTTCGATGCGATCCACCGAGACCTCTCCTTCGCCGGCGTCCCCGAAGACGCTCCTGGTCGACGCCAGCCCATACATCTTCCGTGCCTACTTCTCGCTACCGTCCAGCATGCGGAGCCCCGCGGGCGAGCCGGTGGCGGCGGTCTACGGCTTCGCGGGCTTTCTCTGCCGGCTGATCGCCGACGAGGCACCGAGCCACCTCGCGCTGGCCTTCGACGAGAGCCTCAACACGAGCTTCCGCAACGAGCTCTACCCAGCGTACAAGGCCCAACGCGACCTGCCTCCCCCTGAGCTCGAGGCGCAGCTCGCGGCCTGCCAGGAGCTGGCCCAGGCGATGGGCGCGGCGACCTTCGTCGACTCCCGGTACGAGGCCGACGACCTGCTGGCCACGCTGGTCGATGCGCTGTCGCCGGAGGCCGGCGAGATGGTGATCGTCAGCTCGGACAAGGACCTGGCGCAGCTGGTGAGCCCGGAGGTGGTGCTCTACGACTTCGCCGCCGGCGCTCGTCTGGGGCCGGCCGAGGTCGAAGCCAAGTTCGGGGTGAGGCCGGAGCAGGTGCCGGACCTCCTCGGCCTGGCGGGGGACAGCGTCGACAACATCCCCGGCGTGGCCGGCATCGGCGCCAAGACGGCAGCGGCGCTGCTGCGCCATTTCGGGAGCCTGGACGCGCTCTACGCGCGCCTCCAGGAGGTCGCGACGCTCGCCGGCCTGCGGGGCGCCCGCTCCGTTGCCGCCAAGCTCGCCGCGGGGCGCGAGCGGGCCCTGCTGTCGCGCGAGCTCGCCACGGTCTCGCGGCAGGCCCCGGCCCGCCCGGCGCTTGCCGATCTCGCCTATCGCGGCGCCGAGGCCGGGCGCATCGCTGCGCTGTTCGACCGCCTCGGCTTCGGGAAGCTGCGCGAGCGGATCCCGCGCTGGCGGGCCGAGGGCAGCGGGGCAGGCTGAAGGCCGCTCGTAGCCGGTGGCGGGCTCAGCGCCGCCGCACCGGGGCGCCGGCGACGGCGGTGCGGTTGCGGCCCGTCTCCTTGGCCACATACATCGCGGCGTCGGCGAGCCGCAGCAGGGTGCTGCGGATGCGCTCCACCTCGAGGTCGTCGGTGATGTGCTGCACCAGGGTCGCGACCCCGATCGAGCAGCTCTGACCACGCAGGTGGAGGGGCTCGGGGTTGATGTCGCCCGGCTGCGAGCAGAAGACGTGGCCGAGGATCTCGCCGCGAATTTCCTCGGCGAGGTCCACCGCAGCTTCGAGGTCGAGGCCCGGGATCACCAGCACGAACTCGTCGCCGCCGTAGCGCGTGGGGATGGCGCCCGGTTGCGTCGTCTTGCCGCGCAGCAGATGGCCCACCTCGCGCAGCACCTGACTCCCCGCCAGATGCCCGTGGGTGTCGTTGACCCGCTTGAAGAAGTCGAGGTCGAGGAAGAGCACCGCGAGGTCCTTCTGCTTCCCGACCGCGGTGGCGATGGCTTGCGACAGGGCGATGTGGAGGTAGCGGTCGTTGTAGAGGCCGGTCAGGTTGTCGCGCTTGGCGATCTCCTGGGCCCGACGGCCGTCGAGCACGTTCTCGATCGAGATCGAGATGTAGTCCGCGAAGATCTCGAGCAGGTTCTTGTCGTGGGCCGAAAAGGCGTTGGCCTGGTGCCGATTGATCAGCTCGAGCACGCCACAGATGTGCTGCTCGATGCGGATGGGGATCGCCACCAGCGAATGCGTCTTGTAGTCCGTGTCGAGGTCGACGCTGGCGTAGAAGTTCGGGTCTTGGTGGGCGTCCTCGGTGACGTAGGTGGCACCGCTGCGGTAGACCTGGCCGGCGATGCCGCGGTCGGCGGGCATCCGCGTGCCAAGAAGGGCGTCGGCCTTCTCGCCGAAGGCGGCGATGAAGGTCAGGGTCGGGGGGCCGCTGCTCGGTCGCAGCGGATCATCGAGCAGGATGGAGCCCGCGGCCGACGGCACGAACTCGTTGGCCTTCTTGAGGATGGTGACCAGCGTCTCGGCGAGGTTGAGCTCGACGGGAAACGAACGGCCGCTGCGGCGGCGCTCCAGGAATCGCTCGAGATCGACGGGCCCGAGGCAGTGGACCGTTTCCATCGGTGTTGATAGGTTCCCCGGCACGTGAGTGGTGTTTCAAGATATCAGACAGATCGTCGCAAGTGCTTTCTCATCGAAGGGAGCATCCGAGAGCTGTCGGTCTAGGTCTCTCGCCCGCAGTGCAGCCGCCCGCCAGGAGGTGATCATGAGCCACTTGCCGACCATCCAGCGCGCCGGGTTCGGCGCCTTGCTCCTCGTGTTGAACCTCGCTTCCCTCGCTGCCGAGCCGCCCAGCAGAACCGAGCCCCCTGCAGGCGGACCGCCCCCGAGCCGCATCGAGGCGGTGCGCGACGTCTACCACGGCGTCGAGGTGAGCGACCCCTACCGCTGGCTCGAAGACCAGGAGAGCACCGAGACGCGGGCCTGGATCGAGGCCCAGAACGCCTACACGAGCCGCCAGCTGGCCGCGGCCCCCAACCGCGACGAGCTCCGCCGGCGGGTGGCGGAGCTGCTGCGGGTGGAGAGGTCGTCGCTGCCCACCGAGCGCGCCGGCCGGCTCTTTTTCGAGCGCCGCCGGGCCGGCGACGACCTGCGGGTCGTCTTCCTGCGGGAGGCGGATGGTGGGCCCGATCAGGTGCTGCTCGATCCCCACGGAGCGAGCGCCGATCACAGCGTCAGCTATGAGTTGAACGAGGTCTCGGACGACGGCAAGCTGCTCGTTTACGGCGAGCGCCAGGGCGGCAAGGACGAGGCGAGCCTGCGTTTTTTCGCCGTCGACGAGCGCCGGACGCTCGCCGACGGCCTGCCCGAGGCCCTCTACAACGACGTCGAGCTCAGCCCGGATGGCAAGGTCCTCTACTACACCTTGCAGACGCCGGAAGGGCCACGCCTTCGCCGGCATCGGTTGGGGCAGGCCGCGGCGGCTGACGACGAGCTCTTCGGCGCCGGCTACGGCCGCGACAAGATCCTCTACCCGCTGCTCAGCGGCAGTGGCCGCTTTCTCGTCGTCACGGTGCTCCACGGGGCCGGGGCCGACCAAACGGACGTCTACGTGCAGGACTTGGCGGCCGGGACGGCGTTTCGGCCCGTCGTCGAGGGCGTCGCGGCACGCTTCGAGCCGACGTTCGCCGGCGATCGCCTGTTGCTCCACACCAACTGGCTGGCGCCCAACGGCAGGGTGCTCGCCGTGGACCTGGCGGCGGCAGACTTGCCGCGGGTGGAGCTGGTGCCGGAGTCGCAGGAGGCGGTGATCCACTTTTTCGGCGCTGTGGCCGGCCGCCTTTTCGTGATCCGGTTGCAGGACGTGCAGTCGCGGCTGACGATCTACGACCTCGCCGGCCAGCGGCTGAGCGAGGTGGCCTTCGACGGCGTTGGTTCGATGTTCGGGTTCGGCGGGAGCTGGACCAGCAAGCACGCTTACTACTCGTTCACCTCGTTCGTTCAGCCGAGCACCATCTATCGTCACGACCCGGCGAGCGGCGAACGCACGGTGTGGGCCAAGAGCGAGGTGCCCTTCGACGGTCAGCCCTACGAGGTCAAGCAGATCTGGTTCGGCTCGCAGGACGGCACGCGCGTCCCGATGTTCGTCGTCCATCGCAAGGGCCTGGCGCTCGACGGCACGCACCCGACGATGCTCTACGCCTACGGCGGCTTCGCGGTCAGCCTGACGCCGCGCTTTGATGCCCAAGCGGCCCTGTGGGTGGAACGCGGCGGGGTCTACGCGGTGGCCAACATCCGTGGCGGTGGAGAGTTCGGAGAGCCCTGGCACCTGGCCGGGATGCTCGAGAAGAGGCAGAACGCCTTCGACGACTTCGCGGCGGCGGCCGAGACCCTGATCCGGCTCGGCTACACCAAGTCGGAGAAGCTGGCGGTGAGCGGGGTCAGCAACGGCGGCCTGCTGGTGGCGACCCTCGCCATGCAGCGGCCGGAGCTCGTCAAGGCGGTGGTCTGCGGCTATCCGCTGCTCGACATGCTCCGCTACCACCGCTTTCTGCTCGGCCCCTACTGGGTTTCGGAGTACGGCTCGGCGGACGACCCAGCCCTTTTCCCGGCGCTCTACGCCTACTCGCCGTACCACCATGTGGTGCCGCGGCAGCGCTATCCGGCGATGCTCTTCATCACCGGCGACGCCGACACCCGCGTGGCGCCCCTCCATGCCCGCAAGATGGTGGCGCGCCTGCAGGCCGAGCCGGCGGCGGGGAACTTGGTCCTACTCCGCTACCACATTCAGAGCGGGCACTCCGGCGGCGAGCCGGTGAGCGTGCAGATCGAGAACCTGGCCGAGACGGTGGGCTTCGTCGCCTGGCAGCTGGGCCTCTAGCCGCCGTCGGGTGGTCGCCGCCTCAGAGGGAGCGCTTCTTGGCGCGCAGGTTGCGACGGCTGCCCTTGGGCTTGCCGCCGCCGAAGCGGTCGCGCCCGCCGGGAGCGCCGCCGCCACCGCCGAAGGAAGGAGAGAAGCCGCCGCCGCCGAAGCCCCCGGGCGTGAAACGGGGGCCGCTACGCGGACGATCCTCGGCGGGGTTGACGCGGAGGTTGCGGCTGCCCAGCTCATGACCGTCGAAGAGCTCGATCGCCTTGGCCGCCGCCTCCTCGCTCGCGAACTCTACGAAGGCAAAGCCGCGTGGCCGGCCCGTCTCGCGGTCCATCGGCAGGAACACGTCCGTGATCTCGCCGGCCTGGCCAAACAGGGCCTCGACCTCCTCGCGCGTGGTCCTGAAATCGAGGTTGCCTACAAAGACTTTGGAAGCCATTGGGTCTGTCCCCTTTCTGCGGCTGTGCCGCGCCACCCTCGGCTTCCGGCGTCTCCCGCCCCGGTAGTGTACAGCCTTGCCTGCTCAGCCGCCCGCCGGCGGGCCAAGAAGGCAAGGGCGTGAGGCGAGCGACCGCGACGAATCCCTGACCAACTCCTGACCGTCGGCACGGCGGCGTGCGGGCATACTCCCGGGGCCATGCACGAGAACTCCCAGCCCATCGCTTTCCGCGGCGCGGCCGCGACCCTCTCGCCCGACGAGCTCACCGATCTGCCGCTCGACGCCGGCGCGCCACCACCGGAGCTCGATGAGGCGAGCTGGCGGCGGATGCTGGCGCCCTACAAGCGGGCCAGCTGGCGGGCTGCGGGCATCCAGCTGCTCAACACGCTGCTCCCCTTCATCGCGCTCTGGGCGTTGATGCTCATGAGCCTGCGGGTGAGCTACGCCTTGACCGTCCTGCTCGCCATCCCCCAGGCCTTTCTCTTCACCCGGCTGTTCATCTTCCAGCACGACTGCGGCCACGGCTCGTTCTTCCCCTCGCGGCGGATGAACCACCTGCTGGGGACCTTTCTCGGCGTTCTCACCCTCTTTCCCTACGACTACTGGCGGCGCACCCACGCCATCCACCACGCGACGAACGGCAACCTCGATGAGCGCGAGCTGGGCGACATCGACACCCTGACGGTGCGCGAGTACCGGGCCTTGTCGCCCTGGCGGCGGCTGGGCTATCGCCTCTACCGCAACCCCTTCGTGCTGTTCTGCATCGGTCCGGCCTACCAGTTCATCATCAAGCACCGCTTCCCCTTCGACATCCCCTTCGCCTGGAAGCGGGAGTGGCGCAGCGTGCTGATCACCAACCTGGGGCTCGCCGTCCTCTTCGGCAGCCTCGGCTGGTTCTTCGGCTGGCGGGCCGTGCTCCTCGTGCAGCTGCCGATCGTGCTGATCGCCGGCGGCATCGGGGTCTGGCTGTTCTATGTTCAGCACCAGTTCGAGGACACCTACTGGGAGCGCAACGAGGCCTGGAGCTTCTACCGCGCCGGCGCTCACGGCAGCTCCTTCTACGACCTCGGTCCGGTGCTCCACTGGCTCACCGGCAACATCGGCTTTCACCACATCCACCATCTGGCGAGCACGATCCCCAACTACCGCCTGGCGCGCTGTTTCGCCGACAACCCCGCCCTGCAACAGGTGACCCGCCTGACCCTGCGCAACAGCCTGCGCTGTGCCAGCCTGAAGCTCTGGGACGAGGAACGGCGGACTCTGGTGGGCTTCGGCGCCCTGCGCCAGCCGGGCCCCGTCGGTAGCGTCGAGCTCGCCACCGACTAGGCCGGCGGCCGCTGGCCTCCGCCCTCGGCGTGCGCGCGGTGGAGGGCGAGAAACTCGCTGACCCCGAGCTCCTCGGCACGCGCGGTGGCGGGCAGGCCGGCGCCGGCGAGGGCGGCCTCAGCCGCTTGCCGTCCCCAGCCGCTGCCCAGGGCATTGCGCAGCATCTTCCGCCGTTGGCCGAAGGCGAGGAAGACGGTCCGCTCGAAGGCCGGCATGGCTGCCGGCGGCAGCGGCGGTGGCGTCAGTACCAGGCCGACGAAACAGCTTTCGACTTTCGGTGGTGGGTTGAAGGCCCCGGGCCGCAGGCGGCCGAGGAGCCGTGGCTGGGCCTGGGCCTGGGCGAGCACCGAGAGCGCGCCGTAGGCCGCGGAGCCAGGGGCCGCGACGAGCCTCTCGGCCACTTCTTTCTGCAAGAGGAAGCCGGCCCGCGGCACGCGGTGGTGGTAGGGGAGGAGGCTGCGGAGGATCGCCGTGCCGACGTTGTAGGGCAGGTTGCCGGCGACCAGGGTCGGGCTGGTCAGGCGCGACCAGTCGAGGTGCAGGGCGTCGGCGACGGCGAGGCCACACCCCAGCCCTTCAGCCGCGAGGCGATGGCGCAGGGTGAAGGCCCAGGCGAGGTCGAGCTCGTAGCCCGCGACCCGCGCCCCGGTGGCGACCAGCTCGCGGGTGAGCACGCCACCCCCGGGGCCGATCTCGATCACGCGCGCCCCGGCGGGAGCCAAGAACTCGAGCAGGGGCCGGCAGAGAGCACCACTCGTCAGGTGGTGCTGGCCGAGGCCTTTGCGCAAGGTCGGGGTGCTCATCCGACAAGGCTAGCAGCGAGAAGAGTTTCGGTGCACTGAGCTGTTGGCTCTTCTTCCGCTAAACTGCTAGACTTCATGCAGGTTTAAGCCGGTTTCCTTCAATTGACACGTTAGACTTTTCCCGGATCCTTCGTCATGGCCGTCGCCAACGCCGCCAGCCCGCCCAAGAGCGGTGCGCCGAAGCTCTCGCCCGAGAAGGGCAACGAGCTCAGGGCCGTGCTCTTGCTGGGCGTCGGCGCCCTGCTGGCGGCGAGCTTCGTGAGCTACCAGCCGAGCGATCCGAGCTTCCTCCATCAGGTGGCGCAGGACGGCGCGCGGGCCCGCAACTGGGTCGGTGGAGTGGGGGCCCAGCTGGCGGCCGTCGGTTTCTCGCTCCTCGGGCTCTGCGCCTTCCTCGGCCCGCTTCTGCTGCTAGTGGCCGGTATCCGGCGCTGGCGGCGCAAGCCCGACGAGCCGCCGCAGGTCTCCCGCCTGATCGGCGCCTTCCTGCTGCTCTTCGCCCTGCCCGGTCTGCTGCAGATCGCCTTTGGTCGCCTGCCCCTGCGGGGCGAGCCCCTGGAGGCTGGGGGCGCCTTCGGCAAGCTGCTCGCCGCCTTGCTGGTCGATCACATGAACGTGCCGGGCGCGCTGCTCGTGCTGCTGGCGCTGGTCACCGCTGCGGCCACCCTGCTGCTGCAGTCCACCTTGGGCGAGACCCTCGCTCGCTGGTGGGCGCGCCTGCGCGCCGCGCTCGAGGAACGTTCCCTGGCGCGCCAGCGCTCCCGCGAGCAGAAGAACAAGGAGAAGGCCCGCAAGCGGGTCGAGGCCAAGCACGTGGAGCGCGCCCTCGAAGAGAAGCGGCACAACGAGGAAAGGGCCCAGGCGGCCCTCGCGGCCTCGATGGCCGTGCCGGTCGAAGGTCCGGTGCGGGTGATGCCGCGTAGCGGTGAGCGGGGTTTCGGCATCCGGCGAGTGGTGGCCGGCCAGGCAGCCTTCAACGCCCCCACCTCACAGCTCGCCGACTTCGACCTCCATGGTTCCTCGGCTGGCGAAGGCGACCGGGAGCGGGCCGAGCCCTACCGCGCGGCCGGGGCCTCCGAGGCGTTGCCGCCGCCGGCGCCAGCCCTGCGGCCGGCGAAGCTGGCGCCGCCGCGGCAGCCCGCCCCGGCGCGGCAGCCGCAGGCGCCGCTGCCCTTTGCGCAGGAGCCGCCGGCGGCCAACGCCTTGCCGCCGATCAACCTCTTGCAGCTCACCGACGACGGCCGGCGGATCGACGAGAACGAGCTGGTGCGCCTGGCCGAGGTGATCCGCCAGCGCTGTGCGGAGTTCGGCGTCGAGGGCACGGTCGAGGGGATCAGCCCAGGCCCGGTGATCACCGTCTTCGAGTTCCAGCCGGCGCCCGGCGTCAAGGTCAGCCAGATCGTCAACCTGCAAGACGACCTCGCCCTCGCGCTCAAGGCCGAATCGGTGCGCATCGACCGCCTTCCCGGCCGCTCGACCCTCGGTATCGAGGTGCCGAACAAAGAGCGGCAGATGATCCGCCTCGGCTCGCTGCTCGCCAAGGAGCCCTTCCAGCGGGCTGCCTCGGTGCTCACCATGGCGCTCGGGGTGACGATCCACGGCGAGCCCTACTACTGCGACCTCGCCACCATGCCGCACCTGCTGGTCGCCGGCGCCACCGGCGCGGGCAAGAGCGTGGGGCTGCAGAGCATGATCACCTCGATCCTCTACAAGGGCCACCCGGACGAGGTGCAGTTCATCTTCGTCGATCCCAAGCGCATCGAGCTCGGCGTCTACGCCGACATCCCGTCGCTGCTCACCCCGGTGGTCGTCGAGCCCAAACAGGCCGCCAACGTGCTCAACCACATGGTGGCGGAGATGGAGGGGCGGTACAAGAAGCTCGCCAAGGTGCACGTGCGCTCGATCGCCCACTACAACCAGGCGATCCGCGACCCCGAACAGCGCAAGCGGCTGGCGCTCAATGACGGCGAGGGCGAGCTGGGCGAGGAGGACTTCCAGCCGCTGCCCTACATCGTGATCATCATCGACGAGCTGGCGGACCTGATGATGGTCGCCTCCGCCGACGTCGAGACGGCGATCGCGCGGCTGGCGCAGATGGCTCGCGCCGTGGGCATCCATCTGATCGTCGCCACCCAGCGGCCGTCGGTCGACGTGCTGACCGGCACCATCAAGGCCAACTTCCCCTGCCGCATCTCTTTCGCCACGGCGAGCCGCCACGACTCGCGGACCATCCTCGACCAGGTCGGCTCGGAGAAGCTGCTCGGCAAAGGCGACATGCTGTTCATGCCGCCGGGGACGTCCCGGGTGATGCGGCTGCACGGCGCCTACGTCTCCGAGCAAGAGACCGCCGGGCTGATCCGTTGGCTCAAGAAGCAGGGCAAGCCGCAGTACGACCTCGACCTGCTGGAACCCATCGAGGGGGCCCGCGGTGGCGGCGAGGCGGGCGATGCCGACGACGACCTCTTCGACGAGGCCTCCCGGCTGGTGGTGCAAGAGCGTATGGCCTCGGCGAGCTTCCTGCAGCGGCGGATGCGGATCGGCTTCTCGCGGGCCTCGCGGCTGATTGACATGATGGAGCGTGAGGGGCTGCTCGGGCCGCCGCAGGGCTCGAAGCCCCGCGAGGTGCTGGTGCCCCGTGACTACTTCAGCGAGGTGGATGCCACCCACGACTGAGGTGGCCCTCGCTGCGACCCGACCCGGTGACGAAACCCCTCACCCCCCTCGTCTTCTTCGGTACGCCCGCTTTCGCCGTGCCGACGCTCGCCGCCCTGGTCGAAGCCGGGCTCGCCCCGACCTGGGTGGTCACCCAACCCTCGCGACCGGTGGGCCGCGGCGGCAAGGTGAGCGACCCCCCCGTCGCCGCCTGGGCCCGCCAGCTTGGCCTGGCCGTGCGGCAGCCCGAGAAGGTCCGTGCGGAGCCCTTCGCCAGCGAGTTCGCCGACCTGGCGCCGGCGGTCGCCGTGGTGGTGGCCTTCGGCCAGATCTTCCCGCGCCGGTTGTTGGAGGTGCCGCCGTTCGGCTGCGTCAACCTCCACGCCTCGCTCCTGCCGCGCTACCGTGGCGCGGCGCCGATCCAGGCCGCCGTCGCCGCCGGCGACCCGGAGACCGGGGTGACCACCATGCTGATGGGGGAGAAGCTCGACGCCGGCCCCATCCTGCTCCAGGAGACGACGCCGATCGGGCCGCGCGAGACCGCTGGCGAGCTCGCCGAGCGGCTGGCGACGATCGGCGCCCGGCTGATGGTCGAGACCCTGCGCCAGCTGGCCGCGGAGACGCTCGTGCCGCGGCCCCAGGACGACGACGCGGCCACCTTCGCCGGCCGGCTGCACAAGGAGGACGGCGTCGTCGACTGGTCGCTGCCGGCGATCGACCTCGTCAACCGCCTGCGGGCCTTCACCCCCTGGCCCGGTCTCACCGCCTGGTGGCGGGGCCAACCGCTCAAGCTGCTCGCCCTGGAGGCGGCTGGCGAGGGTGGAGGCGAGCTGCCGGTGGGGACGGTCCTCGGCCTCGCGGCGGGCGGCCTGCGGGTGGCGGCTGGCGGCGGCACCGCCGTCGTGCTCGGGGCGGTCCAGAAGCCGGGCAAGAAGCCGATCTCGGGCCTCGACTTCGCAAACGGCGAGCGGCTGCTGGCCGGCGAGCGCTTCGGCGCTGCTGGCGAGTCCGGGGCCGAGACTGCTAGAGTGAATCCTTGAGGTCGACCCGGCACCGCCGGACGCCCCTCCCCGTTGCGGCCCCGGTCCGGGCCTTGGTCGTCCGACGCCCCGGAACCCTCGGGGCCCCGAAGTCCCTGTTTTGGTCCCCCGAGGCTGTCGCCGCTCGTCGCCTCGCGATCGCTTGACGCCATGAGAAGGGCCTCGTCCCGCCCCATCGCTGCGCTGCCGCGCGTACCCAGCAGCCAACGTCGGCCAGCGCAGTTGCGTTCGTCGCAGGCCGAGGTGCGGGCGGCGGCCGCCTGGGTGGTGGAGCGGACGCTGGCCAGCCTGGCGCCGGTCGACAGCTTCCTCGGCGGCGCCCTGGGGCGCTACGACGAGCGCGACCAGGGCTTTTTGCGCGAGCTGGTGTTCGGCACCCTGCGCTGGCTGCGCCGCCTCGACGGCGTCATCGCGGCGGCGAGCAACCGCCGTTTGGCCGATGTCGAGCCGGCGCTTCTCTCGACCCTGCGGGTGGCGGCCTACCAGCTGCTCTTCCTCGATCGTGTGCCCGCTCACGCCGCCGTCAACGAGGCCGTGGAGCAGGCGGCGGCGCTCACTCATCGCGGCGGCGCGAGCTTCGTCAACGCGGTCCTGCGGCGGATTGCACGCAGCCCAACGCTGGCCGAGTGGCCGGTCACCGAGACGGAGCCGGTGCGCCGGCTGGCGATTGAGCTCTCGCACCCGGACTTCCTCGTCCGCCGCTGGGTCGATCGCTTCGGGATGGCAGCGACCCGGGAGCTGCTCGAGGCCAACAACCGTCCGAAGCCGATGCAGCTGCTGGCCTTCCGTGACCGCGGTGGACGTGAGCTCCTCGCCGAGGACCTGATCGACGAAGGGATCGAGGTCGAGCCATCGTCCCTGTCCCCCTTCGGCCTCCTCGTGCGGGCCGGCAACCCGCTCTCGTCGCAGGCCTTTCGCCGCGGCGACCTGTACGTGCAAGACGAGGCCAGTCAGGCCGCAGCCTGGCTGCCGCCGCCGCAGCCGGGCGAGCGGGTCCTCGACGCCGCGGCCGCTCCCGGCGGCAAGACCCTCGCACTGCTCGCCCGCGAGCCGAGCGTCCGCGTGGTGGCCGCGGATGTCGGCCTGTCGCGTTTGGGCCTCCTCAGTGCTAATCTCCGCCGGCTTCGGCGCGCCGTGCCCTGCCTGCTCGCCGATGCCGGCCGGCCGGCGCTGGGCCAGCCGTTCGATCGCGTGATCGCCGATCTGCCCTGCACCGGGACCGGGACGCTGCGCAAGCACCCGGAGCTCAAGTGGCGGGTCAGCGAGAGTGAGCTGGGGCGATTGGCGGCGCAGGGGCTGCGGATGCTGAAGGGCCTGGCGCCGCTGGTCCGGCCCGGTGGCCTGCTGGTGGTGTCCAGCTGCTCGCTCGAGGACGATGAGAACGAAGCCGTGGTCGAGCGCTTCCTCGCTGCCGTGTCCGGCTTTGAGCGCCTCGACCTCGGCACGGCGGCGGACCTGCCGAGCCAGCGCTGGGTGGTGGCGGAAGGTCTCTGGCGGGCGCTGCCGGAAGGCGACCACGACGGCTTCACCGTGCAGGTCCTCAAGCGGCAGAGCTAGCTAGGGTAGGGAACGAGAAACTAAGAAGAGTTGCGCAAGAAACGTTGACAGCGTCCGGCCTTTTCCGTAGGGTCGGGCGTCGGTCGCACCCCGAAGAACTCAGATCTCCAAGGAGGAGAAGATGGCTGGCAAGAGCGATTTGGTGGAATACGTCTGTTCCAAGGCGGAGGGGATGTCGAAGAAGCAGGCTGGCGAGATCGTCGACCTCGTCTTCGAGTGCCTCGGCAAGAACCTCGCTGGTGGCAACAAGGTCAGCATCCCGGACTTCGGCACCTTCACCGTCTCGGAGCGGGCAGCGCGCGAGGGCCGCAACCCGAAGACGGGTGAGACGATCAAGATCTCAGCGGCTCGCACCGCCCGCTTCAAGCCGGGCCGCTCCCTCAAGGACTCCCTGAACTAGTCGGAACCTTCTGCTCGCGGCGGCAGCTCGCTCGGCGAGCAGCTCGCGATCTTGCGCCCCGACGGCCCCTGCCGCGGGGCGCTGCTGTTGTCTGGCGGCTGCTGTGGCCGGTACAGGCGGGCCAGGCGCGCCGCCGGCACACCGAGAAAGAACAGCAGCCAGATCAGCCAGTTGGTAGCGATGGTGCGAGCGATGCCGCGTTGCTGGTAGCGGCGGGCCGAGGTGATCACCGGCGGTCGCAGGAGCACCGTGCGGCCGGCCCGCTTCAGCCGGCGAGCGAAGTCGAGGTCTTCGAGGATCGGCCACTCGGCGAAGCCGCCGAGGCGGTCGAAGGTGGTGCGGGTGACGAACTGGGCCTGGTCGCCCAGCGGCACGCCGGTCCACCGCGTGCGCAGGCTCACCAGCCGGTCGCCGAGCCGCCAGACTAGCCCGCGGGCGTCGAACTCGACGGCGAAGGCGCCGCCCGCGGCGCCGCTCGCGACGGCCTGCGCCACCGCGCCGAGAGCCGGCTCCGGCAGCCGGGTGTCGGCGTGGAGAAAGAGGAGGACGTCGCTCGTGGCCATGGCGGCGCCGCGGTTGAGCTGGCCGCCCCGGCCGGGTGGCCCCGTGACCACGCAGGCGCCGCTCCGTCGGGCGATCTCACGGGTGCGGTCGCGGCTGCCACCGTCGCTGACGATGACCTCGTCGGCCTTGCCGAGGGCCTGCAGGAGTTGGGGCAGAGAGGCCTCTTCGTCGAGCGTCGGGATCACCACGGCGACCCTCGGGTGCTGGGTGGTCAGCGGCTCGGGAGGCAAGGTGAAGCGATGCTAGCATAGGGTTTTCGCCCCTCTCAGGAGCCTCCCTTCGCCGCCGATGAAGACCACCGATCCAACGAGCTCCGCGCCCTTCAGCCACCTCGATGCCGAGGGGCGGGCCGCGATGGTCGACGTGTCGGCCAAGCCGGTCACCCGGCGGGTAGCGAGCGCCTCCTGCCATGTGCGGCTGGCGGCCGCGACGATCGCCCGACTGGGCAGCCTGCCCAAAGGGGACGCCCTCGCCGTCGCCCGCCTGGCCGGTATCCAGGCCGCCAAACGAACGAGCGAGTGGATCCCGCTGGCCCATCCGCTCCCCTTGGAACAGGTTGAGGTCGAGCTGGCGCCGGCCCGCGATCGGGTGGAGGTCCGCTCGCGGGTGGTGGTGACGGCGAAGACCGGTGCCGAGATGGAGGCGCTGGTCGCCTGCTCGGCGGCGGCCCTGGCGCTCTATGACATGGTCAAGGCCGTTGACCGCGCTGCCGTGGTCAGCGAGCTGCGGCTGGACGCGAAGAGCGGCGGCAAGAGCGGCAGCTGGGTCCGCGGGGAATGACCTCGGCCGGATGATCGCCACGGGTCTCGATCGTCTGCTCGCCGAGCCGGCGGCCCTCGCCGGCCGCCGCTTCGGCCTCCTGGCCCACGGCGCGGCGGTGACCGCCGAGCTCGTGCCGGGCCACCTCGCCCTCAGCCAACGTGGCTTGCCGCCGGCGGCCCTCTTTGGCCCCGAGCACGGCTACTACGGCGTCGAGCAGGACATGGTGCCGGCGGCGAGCAGCCGTGACCCCTGGACGGGGGCCGAGATCGTCTCGCTCTACGGCGCCGAGGAAGCCTCCTTGCGGCCGCGCGCCGAGGCTTTCGCCGGCCTCGACCTGTTGCTGATCGACCTCCAGGACGTCGGCAGCCGTTACTACACCTACGCCGCGACGGCGATCTGGGCCGCCGAGGTGGCGCTCGCCGCCGGCTGCGAGGTCTGGGTGCTCGACCGCCCCAACCCGCTGGGCGGTGTGGTGATCGAAGGCAACCTGCCGCGGCCAGGCCTCGAGTCCTTCGTGGGAGCGTTTCGGCTGCCCGTCCGCCATGGCCTCACTTTGGGGGAGATCTTCCGCCTCGAGGTGGCGCGCCGGCACCTCGCCGGCCCCTGGCGGGTCATTCCTGTGAGCGGCTGGCGGCGCGGCGAGCTCTGGTCGGCGACCGGCCGGCCCTGGCTCAATCCCTCGCCCAACATGCCGAGCTTCGCGACGGCCCTCGCTTACCCGGGGCTTTGCCTGGTGGAGGCCACGGAGCTTTCCGAGGGGCGGGGCACCACGCGGCCCTTCGAGTGGATCGGCAGCCCGGGCGTCGAGCCCCTCACCCTGGTGGAGGAGCTCGCCGGGCGTGAGCTGCCTGGGGTGCGCTTCGTCCCCACCTGCTTCCGGCCGCAGTTCCAGAAGCACGCCAGCCGCGCTTGCGCCGGAGTGCAGGTGGTGGTGACCGATGCCGCTCGCTTCGCGCCCTACCGCACGGGCCTCGAGCTGCTCGCCGCCTGGCAGCGTGCCGGCGGCGGCTTCGCCTGGCGCAGCGCACCCTACGAGTTCGTCGACGACCGCCCGGCGATCGACCTGTTGACCGGCGACCCGAGCTACCGGCGGCAGATCGAGGCCGGCGGCTCCTTCGCCGAGGCGGCAGCTGGCTGGGAGGCTGAGCTGCGGCCCTACCGTGAGGAACGGGCGGCGGCGTTGCTCTATCCCGAGGAGGCCGGATGAAGGCGCCACACCTGCTGCGCGTGTCGCAACCCGCCGCGGCCTTCGCCGAGCTGGTGGCGGCGGCGCGGGCCCTGGGCCTACGGCTCGGCTGGCTGAATCTCGCCGAGCTGGCGCCGCCGCCGGAGCTGGCGGCGGCCGCCGGCACCGGCATGCTGCGAGCGGTGGCGCTGGGCGCGGCCGGGGTGGTGGTGGCCAAGCCGCTCGCCGGCCCGGCGGTACTGCGCGACGTGCTGCGAGAGCATTTCCTCGGCTGCGCCGCCGTGCTGGTGGCAGGCGAGGGCCCGCTGGCCGAGGACCCCGCGCTCGGCACGGCACCCCGGCTGAGGGCCGAGGCCGGCGGCTTCGTCCTCGCGCCGCCGGCCGCCGAGGCGGGGCGCTGCCGCACGGCGGCAGAGCTCGCTGCCCGGCTCCGCAAGCCCCGCCTCTAGCCTGACGCCGGCCCACCCCGGCGGCCGTTGACGCTCGCGAGAGCCCGATGCCACAATGCGGCATGCTCGCCGTGGCTCCCACCTTCCGGGACCGTCCTCCCGGCCAGGAGCCGATCCGCTTCTTCCTTCCCGGCCCCTGCTACGTGCTCGCCGACGTTCGCGAGGCGCTCACCGCCCCGGTCGTCGGCCACCGTGCCGCCAGTTTCAAGGCCGTCTATGCCCGCATCGCCGGCCGTCTGCCGAGGATCTTCCGCACCGCCGGTGACGTCTACGTCGCGACCGGCAGCTCGACCCTGGTGATGGAGAGCGCAGTCCTCTCGACGGTGGGCCGGGACGTCCTCAACCTCACCAACGGCTCGTTCTCGGAGCGCTGGCACGCGATCAGCCGTGCCGTGGGCCGCCAGGTGGACCGCCTCGCCGTGCCGTGGGGCCGGGCCCTCGATCCCGATCTCGTGCGTGCCGCGTTGCGGCGCAAGCGCTACGAGGCCGTCACCCTGGTACACAACGAGACCTCCACCGGGGTGATCAGCCCGCTCGCCGAGCTGGCGCAGGTGATCCGCGAGGAGAGCGACGCCCTGGTCCTGGTCGATACCGTGTCGTCTCTCGGCGGCGCGCCCGTCGAGACCGACGCCTGGGGCCTCGACGTGGTGCTCGCCGGCTCGCAGAAGGCCCTCGCGGTGCCGCCCGGGCTGGTTGCTTTCACCCTCTCCGAGCGGGCCGCGGAGAGGGCCGCCCGCCTGCCGGCGCGGGGGTTCTACACCGACTTCTTGCGCTACCGCGATCACCACCGGGAAGGCGGCAGCACGATCACCACTCCGGCGGTGAACCTCTTCTGGGCCCTCGATCGCCAGCTCGACCGCGTGGTGGAGGAGGGCATCGAGGCCCGCTGGGAGCGCCACGCCGCCCTGCGGGCCCATACCGCCGCCTGGGCGGCCAGCCGCGGCTGCACCTATGCCTCGGCCGAGGAAGCACCCTCGCCGACGGTCTCGTGCCTGCGGCCGCCGGCCGGGGTGGACGCCCCGGCGCTGGTCAAGGCGCTCGCGCAGGAAGGCTTCACGCTCGGCGGCGGCTATGGCGAGTGGAAGGCCTCGACCTTCCGCATCGGCCACATGGGCGAGGTCCGCGAGCCGGACCTCGACGACCTCTTCGCCGCCCTCGACCGCCACCTGGGAGGTGGCTGACAGCAAGGGCTGTCGCTGCCCCGCGCGTGGCTCGCACCTGGAGGGCGGCAGCCGAACCCACTCTGACCTCTAATCGGGAGAAGCCATGTCTCGCGTGCTGATCTGTGATTCCCTGGAGGCGTCCGGCCTCGAGCTGCTGCGCTCGGCCGGCGCCGAGGTGGAAGTCCTCAAGACCGAAGATCGCCCCCGGCTCAAGGAGCTGGTCGGCGACTTCGACGCCATCGTCGTGCGTTCGGCGACCAAGGTGACCGCCGAGCTGCTGCGCGCCGGCCGCCAGCTCAAGGTGGTGGGCCGTGCCGGCATCGGGGTCGACAACGTCGACGTGCCGGCGGCGACCGAGCTGGGCATCCTAGTGGTCAACGCACCGACCGCCAACCTGATGTCCGCCACCGAGCACACCTTCGCCTTGCTGCTCGCCCTCGCCCGCCAGGTGCCGGCGGCGGATGCCTCGATGAAGCGGGGCGAATGGGACCGCAAGAGCTATCTCGGCGTCGAGCTCCAGGGCAAGACGCTGGGCATCGTCGGCTTTGGCCGCATCGGCCAGCGGGTGGCGGACCGCGCCCGCGGCTTCGAGATGGAAGTGCTGGCCTTCGACCCCTTCCTCGAGCCGGCGGCGGCCGAGAAGCTGGGCGTCGGTCTCGTCGACCTCGACGAGCTGCTCACTCGTGCCGATGTCGTCAGCCTCCACACGCCGTTCACCGAGCAGACCAAGAACCTGCTCTCGGCCGAGCGGATCGCCAAGATGAAGCACGGTGCGCTGCTCATCAACTGCGCCCGCGGCGGCCTGGTGGATGAGGCGGCGCTGGTCGCCGCGCTCGACGCCGGCCGGCTCGCCGGAGCGGCCTTCGACGTCTTCTTCCAGGAGCCGCCGACGAGCTTCGACCTCGCCCGGCACCCCAAGGTGGTGGCGACGCCGCACATCGGAGCGCAGACGGCGGAGGCCCAGGAGCGCATCGCCCAGGAAACGGCGCGGATGGTGATCGCGGCCCTCGAAGGCTCGATGCCCGGCGGTGCCGTCAACCTGCCGTTCCGGCCTACCGCCAAGTCCGGCGAGCCCTTCCTCCGCCTCGCCTCGCGGCTCGGCCGGCTGGCGAGCGGCCTGCTCGACGGCAGCTTCCAGCAGGTGCAGGTGGACGTCTGGGGTGTCGAGGAGAGCCTCCGCCCGGCGCTCGCCGTCGCCGCCCTCAAGGGGGCGCTCGAGCCCTTCATGGGCGACGGCGTCAACTACGTCAACGCCGAGAAGGTGGCCCGGGACCGTGGCATCGCCGTGGTGCGCGCCTCGCACAGCGCACCGGCCGACTACCCGCAGCTGGTGCGGGTGGCGCTCAGCGGCTCGGGCGGCCAGGTCGAGATGGCTGGCACGCTCTTCGGCGAGGACGACCTGCGCGTGGTCTCGATCGGCGGCTTCCGCCTGGAGTTCCGCCCCGAGGGCCGGCTGCTGCTGCTGCGCAACCTCGACGTGCCGGGCGTGGTCGGCAAGCTGGGGGCGGTGCTCGGCCGCAACGACGTCAACATCGGCGGCATCCACCTGGCGCGCACCCAGGGCAAGACGGTGCGTGAGGCGATGGCCGTGCTGCAGCTCGACCAGCTGCCCTCGGCCGAGGTGCTCCGCCAGGTCGGCGAGATCGGCGAGGTGATGATGGTCCACTTCGTCGACATGGGCTAGCGCGACCAGCGGCTTTGGCGAGATAGGCTGCAAGCTCGCCCGCGCGAGCGGGCGCAGGGGGAGATCGTATGGCGCAGGTGGGGCTGATCTTCGGAGGGCGCAGCGTCGAGCACCGGGTGTCGGTGACCTCGGCGCGGACGGTGGCCAAGGGCCTCGCCGAGGCCGGTCACCAGGTCTGGCCGCTGGGGGTGGCCGAGGACGGCTGCTGGGTGGGCCGAGAGCGCTCGGCCGCCGCTCTCGCCGGCGAGCTCGCCGCCCTGCCTCCCGTCGGGGTGCCGATCCGCAGCACCCTGGGGGCGCTTCTCGACGCACCCGTCGAGGTCGTCTTCCCGCTCATCCATGGCACCTGGGGCGAGGACGGCTCCCTCCAGGGCCTCTGCGAGATGCTCGACCTGCCCTACGTGGGGGCGGGGGTGACGGCGAGCGCCGTGGCCATGGACAAGCTCGCCGCCAAGCGCCAGCTCAAAGAAGCAGGCATCCCCGTGGTGCCCTTCGCGGCCCTGCGCCGTAGCGACCTCGAGGCCGGCGGCGAGCCGCTCGTCGCTGACTTCGCGAGCTGGCCCTTCCCGCTCTTCGTCAAGCCGAGCGTCGGTGGCTCGAGCGTCGGCGTGCGCAAGGTGGCGACGCCCACCGAGCTGGTGGCGGCAGTCGAGTTCGCCCTCCGCTTCGACGACGTCGCTCTGGTCGAGCACGGCATCGTGGGCCGCGAGCTCGAGTGCGCGGTGCTTGGTTACCGGCAGATCGAGGCCTCGGTGGTCGGCGAGATCGTGCCGGGGGCGGAGTTCTACGACTACGCCGACAAGTACCTGAGCGATGCCGCGCGGCTGATCGCTCCGGCCGAGCTGCCAGCGGCGACCGCCGAGCGCCTGCGCCGGCTTGCCGTCGACGCCTTCACCGCCCTCGGTGGTTGGGGCCTCGCGCGGGTGGACTTCTTCCTCGCCGCGGACGGCGAGCTCTACCTCAATGAGATCAACACCCTGCCGGGCTTCACCGCGATCTCGATGTACCCGCGGCTCTGGGGCCTCTCCGGCCTGCCGCTGGCGCCGCTGGTGGACCGCCTGGTGACGATCGCCTGCGAGCGCCACGCCGACCGGCGCCGCCTCGACGACGGCATCCGCTCCTGGCTCAAGGAGCTGGCGGGGTCGTAGGGGATCGGCTCAGAGCGCGTCGAGGCCGCGGTCGGCCACCCGCTCCAGCAGGGCGCTGAAGCGGTCGATCTCCTCGACGGTGGTGTAGACGCTGGGGGTCACCCGGATGCCCTGGAACTCCTCGTGGCGGATCGGCACGGTGAAGATGCGATGCTTCTTCCACAAGCCGTCGGCGAGCTCCGCCACCCCGATGCCGAGGACCTCGACGCAAGCGAGGCCGCAAGCGAAGCCGGGCTTCAGGCTGGTGCGCAGCCGCACCTTGGGGTGCGCTGCCAGCCGCCGCGCCCAGCGGTCGCGGAGGTAGACCAGGCGGGCCGCCTTGCGCTCGCCGCCGATCCCCTCGTGGAAGGTCAGGGCGTCGGCGATCGCCAGGGCATTGGCCGCCGGGTGGGTGCCGATCTCCTCGAACTTGCGGATGTCGCCGTCGAGCGTCGCCGGCGCCGCCATCATCGGCCAGAGGCCGGGGATCAGCTCCTTGCGCACGTAGAGAAAGCCGGTGCCGTGGGGTGCGAAAAGCCATTTGTGCAGGCTGGTGGCGTAGTAGTCGACGCCGAGCTCGTCGCGCTGGTACGGGAAGTGGGCGAAGGCATGCGCGCCGTCGACCACCACCGGCACGCCGTGGCGGCGGGCCATCGCCACCACCTCGGCGACCGGCAGGATCTGCCCCGTGAGGTTGATCATGTGGCACATCAGCAGCAGCCGGGTGCGCTCGGTGAGGGCACGGCGGTAGATCTCGACGACCTCGCCGGGGTCTTCCGCCGGCACCGGCAGGACCACCTTCTTGACCACGATGCCGTCCCGCCGGGCGCGCTGGTCGAAGGTGGTCAGCATGCGGCCGTAGTCCTGGGTCGAGGTGAGCACCTCGTCACCCGGCTTGAGATCGAGCCCCAGCTGGCAGATCTGCAGGCCCTCGGAGGCGTTGCGGGTGATCGCCATCTCCTCGGCAGAACAGCCGAAGGTCGCCGCCAGCCGCGTGCGGACGGTCTCGCGCTGCGGCTCGAGCACCTGCCACATGTGGTACGCCGGCGCCAGGTTCGAGATCTCGAGGTAGCGGCGCATCGACTCCTGGACGACCGCCGGTGCGGGGCTCACGCCGCCGTTGTTGAGGTTGACGAGCGAGCGGTCGACGGTGAAGGCCTCCTGGATGGTGAACCAGAAGTCCTCGTCGCCCGCCAGCTCCGCGGGGCTGCCGGGGTGGGCCGCGGCCGCAGTCAGGGCGTGGGCCGAGCGTAGGGGGTCGAGCACCGCACCCAGCCCGAGGCCGGCGGCGCCGCCCAGCGTGCGCAGCAGATCACGGCGGTTCATGAGAGCTGGCGGCAGTCTACCGCAACGCAGCGCCACGGGCCCCGCCAGCGCGGCTCAGGGCCGGACGAGGGTGAGCGTGCCGCGGCGGGCCTGATCGAGGCGCTTCGGATGCGAACCCGGCTCACCGGCGAGCGAGACCGCCACCAGCCCTTCGGCTCCGGGCGGCAGGCCCACGAGGTGGCAGAGGCCGTGCTCGTCGGTCGCGGAAGCGAGCGGTGTGCCCTCACGGGAGGGCACGGCGAGGTAGTCCGCGGGCGCCAGGACCACGGCGCCGAGGTGCAGGCGCAGGCGGGCCCCCGCCACCGGCTCGCCGTGCGGGTCGACCACCTTGACCGTCCAGGCCCGGGCCGGCGCCGCCGGGACGGTGATCTCGCCGCCCGCCGCGAGGTCCTCGCCGCGCCACAGGCTGAGCGCCGCGAGCGGATGGAGGAAGGCAATCGTCTTGCCGTCGAGGCACCAGGAAGGCAGGTCGGCGCTGCCGTCGAAGCGGGTGGTCGTGCGGCAGCCCGCCGGGCGGGAGCCGTCGGCGTCGAAAGCGATGAGGAGGCCGCGCGCCGCCGGCTCCTCGGGGCCGAGGAGGAAGCGCAGCCCCGCGCCCTGCTCGCCTTCCGGGCGGCCGGTGCGGTGCAGGGCCACCACCAGGGGCGGCGGCAGGGCGCCGTCGTCCAGGTTGGTGAGATCGGCGACCACCTCCGCAGGTTGATAGCCCGTCCGCTCGACGACCAGCCGGTGCCGGCGGTCGGGAGCGAGGAAGAGCCGGGCCTCGCCCGCCTCGTCGCTGGCGGCGGCCTCGCGTTCCCCACCGGCCGTGAAGCTCGCCTCGCCGTCGGCGTAGTGGAGCACGGCAAGCCGGGCGGCCGTCCCGCTGGTCAGCCGGGCATGGGCGAGCGGCTGCTTGGTCGCAGCGTCGCGGACGACGACCCCCACGGGTACGTCGTGGCCGAGCTCGAAGTCCAGGTGGCCGCCGCCCTCGACGCTCGAATGGCGGTCGAAGCGGCGGCAGCCGACGCCCTCGGCGCAGGCCGCGATGGCGATCCCCCAGAGCCCGCGCCGGGGATCACCGTGGCCGTCGCCTCCCGGTTGCGCATCCTCGTCCCCCGGCGGACGGCTGCCGTAGTAGCACCAGTGGTAGGTCAACGTCTCGTCGGTCGCGAAGCGCAGGGTGCGGGTCTCGGGCAGGTTCCAGGTGACGCGGACCTCGCCGGCAACCGGCTCGCCGTCGCGCAGGATGCGGCCCTCGATGCAGGCTTCGGCGAGGACGATCCGCTCGGCCGGCCCCCGTTCCGCCTCGCTGCCGGGGCGGAAGTACGGGGTGAGGCCGACGCCGAGGCCGTAGACCTCCTCGCCGTTGATCGTCGCCGAGATGACGTGCTGGCCGTCGTCCAAGCCCTCGATGTGGTAGCGCCGCAGGCCGCGGGCGAGCGGCTGCTCAGCCGCCAGAGTGCAGCTCGCGCCGCCGAGGCTCGGCTCGCCGCTTTGGTCCCAGCGACCGCAGCTGCGGGCGGTGAGGATGGCGCCGAGCGGCGGTCGCAGGGGCCGGAGGTCGATCTCCAGCTCGAGCTGGTGGCGGGCCGCGAGCGGCAAGGGGCCGAGGAGGGTCGCCCCGCCCCCGCGGCCGGCAAAGGAGCTGATCACGGTGCGCAGGGCGGGGTGGCGCACCACCAGCTCGCGGTCCCCGGCGGCGGGGAGCGCGGCGAAGAGGGCGAGGGCCCGTCGGTCCGTCCAGACGACGAGCTGCGGCAGCTGGATCTCGGTCTGGATGCGCGTCAGTGCCGGCCGCGCGAGCAGGGTGAGGGCGGCGGGAGTCACCCTGAGCCCCTCGGGCCAGACGAGATCGACGAGAAGCTGGTGCTCTCCAGCGCTCGGCGGAGCCGGCAGCGCCAGGCGAAGGAGTTCGCCCGCACCGCAGGAGTGGGGGCCGGAGATCCCCGCCAAGCCGCGGGGGCCGAAGCCGGCGAGAAAGAAGCCGTCGGCGGGCAGGGTGAGGAGACGCCCCTGCCGCAGGTCGAAGCGGTAGAGGCTGGTGGACCGCACGGTCAGCGCCGCCAGCTGGTCGACGGCGGCACCGCGTTGCGCCGGGAGGACTTCCACCTGGCAGGCGGCGAGCGCCGTCGCCCGGGCGACGGCACCGTCCGCCTCCAGGCCTCCCGCGGCCACGCGGACCTGGTTCCAACCGGTGCTCACCCGCGTGCCGTCGGTCGCCTGCCAGGCCCAGGCGCCCACCGGCAGGACGGCGGTCCCGCCGGGCGCGGTGAGCGTCCGCGGTGGCGCCGCGAGATCGCCGTCAACCCACACCGTGACCGCGAGGTCGGCCGGCGGGGCCCCGGCGAGCCGGAATTGCACGGGCCGCGGCTCGGTCGCGCCGGCCGGCAGAGCGCTCAGCGTGAAGAGCAGGGCGAGGCAGCACGCCGGGCGCCGGCGAGGCGGCTCAAGGCGGCGGCGGCTCGGGATCGACGAGGACGACGATCGCCCGGTAGCCCAGGCGCTCGAGCTCGTGGCGGAAGCGCTCGGCGGACTGGCGGGAGTCGAAGCGGTTGATCTGCACACGATGCCAGGTGCCGTCCGAGACGACGCGCGCTGCCGGGTAGTCATGGGCCACCTCCGCGGCGTAGGTCGCCGCCCGTTCAGCCTCCTGGAAGGCCCCCACCTGCACGGTGTAGGTCTCCGGGCCGGCGAGCGGCGCCCCTGCCACCAGGCACAGCTCGACGCGGGCGACCCCTGGCCCCACCATCTCGATGCGCTCGGCGGCGGCCCGCGAGAGATCGATGATCCGCTTGCGGACGAACGGCCCGCGGTCGTTGATGCGCACCCGCACGGCGCTGCCGTTATCGAGATTGCGCACCTCGACGACGGTGCCGAAGGCGAGGGTGCGGTGGGCGGCGGTGAGCGAGTGGCCGTCGAAGTGCTCGCCGTTGGCGGTCCGCCGGCCGTGGAAGCCGGGGCCATACCAGGAGGCGAGGCCCTTCTCGAAGCAGCTGCCGACGGGCAGCCTGGAGACGTCGGGGGTGGTCGAGCGGCAGCCCGTGAGGACGAGGGCGAGAAGCGCCCCGGCGGCGAGGAGGCGAGCGAGAGCCCCGGGTCTCAGACCCGCGGGGCCGCCACCTCCGCCACCTCGAGGCCGGCCAGGGCCGGCTCCAGGTGCTCGGCGAGGAGCTCGTCCACCTGCTCGGCAGAGCGGCCGGTGAAGCTCAGCGGGTCGAGCCATGCGTCCACCTCCTCGCGGCTCAGGCGGAAGTCGGGGTCGCCGACGATCCAGCCGACCAAGGGGTTCTCGCCGCCGGCCTCCACCGCGGCATAGGCGTCGAGGCTCAGGCGCCGCAGCCGTTCGTGGAGCTGTTGGCGATCGCCACCGCGGAGTGCGGCCTGCATGAGAAACGTCTCGGTGGCCATGAAGGGGAGCTCGCGCGCCACCCGCGCGCGGACGGTGGCCTCGCGCACCGTGAGGCCGGCGGCGATGTGGGCTGCCAGGCCGAGGATGGCGTCGGCGGTGAGGAAGGCATCGGCGAGCACCAGGCGGCGATTGGCCGAGTCGTCGAGACTGCGCTCGAGCCATTGCGTGGCGGTGTTCAAGGGGCCGTTGAGCGAGTCGGTGAGCAGGCGGCGGGCGAGGCCGCACATCCGCTCGGCGCGCACCGGGTTGCGCTTGTAGGCCATCGCCGAGGAGCCTACCTGCTCGCTGTCGAAGGGCTCGGCGAGCTCGCCGACGCCCTGCAGCAGGCGCAGGTCGGTGCCGAACTTGTGGCAGCTCTCGGCGAGGCCGGCGAGGGTGGCGAGCACCTGGCTGTCCTGCTTGCGGGAGTAGGTCTGGCCGGTGACGGCAAAAGAACCGGCGAAGCCCAGGCGCTCGGCCAGGCGGCGGTCGAGGGCGGCGACCTTCGCCGAGTCACCCTGGAAGAGCGTCAGGAAGCTCGCCTGGGTGCCGGTGGTGCCCTTGACGCCGCGGCAACGCAGGCGCTCCAGGCGGTGCTGCACCTCGTGGAGGTCGAGCAGGAAGTCCTGGGCCCACAGGCAGGCCCGCTTGCCGACCGTGGTGAGCTGCGCCGGCTGGAAGTGCGTGTAGGCGAGGCACACCGTGGCGCGGTGCCGGCGCGCGAAAGCGGCGAGGCCGGCGAGCACCGCAGCCAGCCGCTTCGCGAGCAGGCGGAGGGCGTCGCGGGCGATCAGGGCGTCGGTGTTGTCGGTCAGGAAGGCGCTGGTCGCCCCCAGGTGGAGGATGCCTCCCGCCTCGCCGGCCAGCTCCGCGAAGTGGCGCAGATGAGCCACCACGTCGTGGCGGGTCCTGGCCTCGATCTCGGCCACCCGGGCGAAATCGATCGTGCCCGCCACCCGGCGCAGCGCCGCCAGTTGCTCGTCGCGGATCGGCAGCCCGAGCTCCTGCTGGCACTCGGCGAGAGTGACCCACAGCCGGCGCCACTGGCCGTAACGGTGCTCGGAGGAGAACAGCGCCGCCATCTCGCGCGAGGCGTAGCGCTCGTGAAGGGGGTTTTGCGGGGCTGAAGAGCTCATGCGGCGCGGATTGTAACAGGGGGCACTCGTGCCTGACGGCTGCAGGCCGAGGGCCCTGGGCGCTGGTCTGGCTGCGGCGATCGGAGATCGATCGATGCATCAAAAGGTCGTGGGATTCCCTCCCATCCAGTCCTCGACGCGCAAGCCGGAAATGCGTGGCATGTGCTTGCTGTCGGCGGTCACCAGCGTGGCGCCGGTCGCCACTGCGTGGGCAGCGATGGCGATGTCGAAGTCCTCGAGGCGCTTCCCCTGGCGCGCGAGCGAGGCCTTGATGGTGCCGAAGGCCTCACTCACGGCGTCTGTCCACGCACAGCGCTCGAGCTCGGCGCTCACCAGGTCGAACCGCTCTTGGAGTTCCGTCTTGCGTCTCGAAGGCGCCAGGCGGGCGAGACCGTAGTGGACCTCGGACAGAGCGGGCTGGGGCACCCGCACGTCGCGCCGGCTCACCGCGCGGAGATGCACCAGAAACCTCACGTCTCCTCGCATGAAGGCAGCGACGGCGTTGCTGTCGAGGACGTAGCTCAAAGCGAGGGCGGACCCTTGGAGCTTCTCGCGCTGCGGACCACCCGCATCAGCTCGTCAACCGCCTCGCTGATCTCGGGGCCAGGGTTCTCCAGTCGCTCGAACAGCCCGGGCGTCCAGTCGCCACCAGGCGCCACCTCGCGTTCGAGGGCGCGGACGATCAGGCGGTTGCGGCTCAGCTTGAGGGCGCGGGCGCGGCGGTCGACTGCGGCCAGGAGATCGGCAGGAATGTGCACGCTGGTCGCCATAGTATGTTTGAGAGTATATTCGCGTCGCCTTGCCCTGCAAGGCCCCAGCCTCGGCCCGCGCCGCGCCCTTCTTGGCATTGCCTTCACTCTTCGTTTCTCCTAGGCTTTCGGAAATCATTTCTGAGCTAGGAGAGGGAGATGCTGCAGAGGCTGGCGGAGCTGGCGATCGCCGCGGTGGGTGTGGCGGCGGAGGCTGAGGCCTCGCCGCCGCCGGCAGGTTTCTGGGATCAGTTTGGGGACAAGATCGTCGTCTCGGTGGTGACGGCGATTCTCGTGCTCGCCTTGTCCGAGCCGATCAAGCTGGCCCTCAAAAAGCTGACCGAGGCCCTCGAGGAGAGGCTGGCCGGCCCGGGCTGGCGTTTCCGCCAGCGCTACCTGCGGGCGCTCAAGGCTGAGCATCGCTGGCTGAAGCTGATCGGCATCTACAACAAGGGAGACCTCAACCCGCCGCGGCTCCAGGAGGTCTACGTCTCGCTGCGGGTGACGGCCGGCAGTGGCGCCGAAGGGGCTCGGTTCGGCTGGCACGAGGCGCTCGGCGGCCCGGAGCGGAACGTCGTGCTCCTGGGCGCCCCCGGGGCCGGCAAGTCGACCCTCCTCGACTACCTCGTCCTGGTGCTCACCGGCGAGGTCTTCCATCCCGTGCGGAACCAGCTCGGCAAGCCCTTCCCCCTCTTCGCCCGCCTGCGGGAGCTGGGCGAGTCCGCCGAGAAGGCGACGCTGCTGGGCCTGTTGCGGCAATCGTCCCCGGTGCGGGCGCCGTCTCGCTTTCCCGAGAGGTGGCTCGCCCGCGGCGGCTGTGCCGTGCTCCTGGACGGCCTCGACGAGGTGTTGGACGAGGCGCGACACGCCCGCGCCGTCGAGGAGATCCGCCGGCTCGCCGCCGAGTACCCGGGCAACCGCTTCCTCGTTACCTGCCGGGTGGCCGGCTGGCAGAACCAGCTGCCGGGCTTCCGAGCCTTCGAGATCAGCCCCTTGGAGGCGGATGACGTCCGGCAGTACGCCGGGGCCTGGTACCGCGAGGTCCTGCGCTCGCAGGCGGTGAACCGGCTGGGTGCGAAGCCGAAGGCGGAGGACGTGGGGGCGGCCGAGCGGCGGGCCACCGCCGAGGCCTCCGAGCGGGCGACCGCCCTCTTCGCTGCGCTGCAGGCGAACGCCAACCTCCTGCTCCTGGCCCGCACGCCCTTGATGCTGTCTCTCATCACCCTGGTGCACTACCACCGGGTGACCGACTTGCCGAAGGGCCGGGCGGCGCTCTACGGGAAATGCCTGGAGATCCTCCTCGACCTCTGGGACCGGCAGGACAAGACCTTGAGGGTGGCCGGCCCCTCGCTCAAGGAGAAGTTGCTGGTGCTGCAGGCGATCGCCTTCGACTTCTTGCAGGGCGACCGGCTGGAGGCGGGCCTCGACCACTTGGAGGAGGTCGTCGAGCCGCTGTTGGGCCAGCTCCGCGAGCCGATCTCGGTCGCTACCTTCGTGGCGCAGATCTGGCAGCGCTCCGGCGTCCTCGTCGAGCAGAAGCTGGGCCGCTACGGCTTTGCCCACCGGGCGTTGCACGACTTCCTGGCCGCCTCCTACGTCGTCGAGCACCAGCTCGACCGCCAGCTGATCGAGCGGGTGGCCGAGGAGCGCTGGCGGGAGGTCATCCTGATCGCCGCCGGCCTCGCTCCGGCCGAGCGCGCACGCCAGCTCGTCGCGGCGCTCCTGGGCTCCGAGGCCACGAGCACAGCGGCGCTGGAGATGGCGGGCCTGAGCCTGGCGGAGGACATCCAGGTCGGAGAGGACTTGCGGGAGCGGATCCGCTGCCGGCTGCTCGCCCGCTTGCGCGAGGAGACCCGCGGCCCGGAGCTTGGCCGCCTGTACGGCGCGCTGATTGTAGGCGACCTTCCGGCAGCGACGAGGTTCGTGGCCGAGGTCCTCGGCGGCCGGGATGGGGCCCTGCGCAGCCGAGTGATGCAGCTCGTCCTTCCCGACCTCGGCAAGGAGCAAGGTCAGATCTTCGTTCCCTTGCTCTTGCGGCTGACGGGAGAAGCCTCCGAAGGTGCGCCCGTCCGGGCTCAGGCAGCGCGTGCGCTCGGCAAGCTCGGGGCAGAGCTCGATACGGCCGGCTGGGCGGTTCTCGCGGCCGCCCGGGCGGACCATGAACTCGCCTTGCGGGCCGCTGCCACCTGCGCCTGGTGCGAGCTGGGGCGCTTCGCCGAGCTGGGGCTGGTCGAGGTGCCGGCGGGAGAGGTCGTCATGGGTAGCCCGGAGGGCGAGGGAGCTGCTGACGAACGTCCTCAGCACACCCTCTTCCTGCCGCGCTTCTTCATCGGAAGATACCCGGTGACGGTTGCGGAGCTACGGGCCTTCGCCGAAGAAGCGTCCTGCAGGTTGGCTGATGCGAAGGCGCTGGCGGGGCCGCCCGACCACCCGGTGACCTGGGTGACCTGGCGCGACGCCCTCGCCTACGCCCAGTGGCACGGCCTGACGCTGCCCAGCGAAGCGGAGTGGGAGCGGGCGGCGCGGGGGAGCGATGGGCGAAAGTACCCCTGGGGCGACGTCTGGCAGCCGTCGCTCGCGAACGCCGCCAAAGCAAGGGGAACAACCCCTGTTGGGAGGTTCTCACCGGCGGGTGACTCGCCCTTCGGCTGTGCCGACATGGCAGGCAATGTCTGGGAGTGGACGCGCAGCCTTCACCGCCCCTACCCCTATGACCCGACCGACGGACGTGAGAGCCCGTCCGGGGAAGGCGAGCGGGTGTTGCGGGGCGGCTCCTACCTCTTCAATCCGTGGCTCTTCCGCTGCGCCTACCGCAACTGGTACTTCCCGCTCGCCCGCTACTACGATGTCGGTTTCCGGGTGATGTTGTCCCCATTCTCCTCTGATCTCTGAACCTCTGGTCTCTGCTCCTCTGGACTCTGCGGGCGGGGGCTCGGCGAGTAGGGAAAGGGCCGCGACTGCCGCCCACGCCCCCGGCCGGCGGTGGATTGCAGCTAGAATCGCTCCGTCCTCGGCGATCCCTCATGCTCCTCACCGACCGCGCGCTCATCGTCATCGCCTTTGGTGGCAACGCCCTCCTGCAGAAGGACGACCTCGGCACGGTGGACGAGCAGCGGCACCGCGCCGAGCGGGCCGCCGAGTGGCTGACCGAGCTGGTGGCGGGGGGCGCGCGGCTGCTGCTGGTGCACGGCAACGGCCCGCAGGTGGGGCAGGTGCTGATCCAGATGGAGGAGGCGGCCACCAAGGTGCCGCCGGCGACCCTCGACGTGGCGGTGGCCGAGACCGAGGGCAGCATGGGCTTCCTCCTCGAGCTGGCGCTGCGCAACCGGCTGCGCCAGGGCGCCGTGCCAGCCGAGGTCTCGACGGTCCTCAGCCTGGTGGTGGTCGACGGCGACGACCCCGGCTTCCGCCAGCCCTCGAAACCGATTGGGCCGTTTTTCTCCCGCTATCGCGCCGAGATGCTGCACCGCCACCACGGCTGGGCGGTGGTGGAAGACGCCGGCCGCGGCTGGCGCAAGGTGGTGTCGAGCCCGCGGCCCCTCGCCCTCGTCGACCTCGAAGCGGTGCGCCTGCTGCTCGCTGCGGGGCACGTGGCGATCGCCGGCGGTGGCGGCGGCATCCCGGTGGTGCGCGAGGCCTCGGGCGAGCTCAAGGGCGTCGAGGCGGTGATCGACAAGGACTACACGGCGGCCCTCTACGCTCGCGAGCTCGACGCCGACCTGCTGGTGATCCTCACCGGCGTCGAGCGGGTGATGCAGGGCTTCGGGACGCCGGCGGCACGGCCGCTCGCCACCATGACGACCCCCGAGGCCGAGGCCCTGCTCGCGGCCGGCGAGTTTCCCCCGGGCTCGATGGGCCCGAAGATCCGCGCCGCCGTCGAGTTCGTGACCGCCACCGGCCGGCGCGCCCTGATCACCGACGTCGAGCACCTGCACGCCGCGCTGGCCGGCGAGGGCGGGACGCTGGTCGTCCCCCCAACGCCAGGCATGGCGGCCGACGGCTGAACCCAACCGAATTCCGACCCTGCCGGGCCGGGCGGCCCGGCGCAGGGAGCAGAGATGACGACCGCAACGACGAAACGTGACCTGATCTCGATCCACCAGATGTCGACGGAGGAGGTGCGGGGGCTCTTCGACCTCGCCCACCACGTCAAGGGGCAGCCGGAGCTCTTCCGCTCGGCGCTCGCCGGCAAGAGCCTGGCGATGATCTTCGAGAAGGCCTCCACCCGCACGCGGGTGAGCTTCGAGGTGGGGATGGCCCAACTCGGCGGCCACGCCCTCTTCCTCTCCAAGCGGGACATCCAGCTCGGCCGTGGCGAGCCGATCTCGGACATGGCGCGCGTGCTGTCGCGCTACACCAACGGCATCATGGCCCGCACCTACTCGCACCAGGACGTCCTCGACCTCGCCCGCTACGCCACCGTGCCGGTGATCAACGGCTTGACCGACGACCTCCACCCCTGCCAGGTGCTGGCCGACTACTTCACGTTGGAGGAGGTCTTCGGGCCCCTCGCCGGCCGCAAGATCGCCTACATCGGCGACGGCAACAACATGGCCCACTCGCTGCTCTTCGGCGCCGCCAAGGTGGGGATGGACATCGCCATCGCCTCCCCGGCGGCCTACTCGGTCAAGGAGAGCTACCTCGAGCAGGCGCGAGCGGATGCGGCGACCGCCGGCGTGCGGATCGAGCTGACCACCGACCCGGCCGCGGCGGTCGCCGGGGCCTCCGCCGTCTACACCGACGTCTGGGCCTCGATGGGCCAGGAAGAGGAGGCCGTGGCGCGCCGCGAGGCCTTCGCCGGCTTCACCGTCGACGCCGCCTTGATGGCCAAGGCGCTGCCGGAAGCCGTCTTCCTCCACTGCCTGCCAGCCCACCGCGGCGAGGAGGTGTCGGCCGAGGTGGCGGACGGGCCGCAGAGCCGCATCCTGGACGAGGCCGAGAACCGCCTCCACGTGCAGAAGTCGGTCCTCCTCTGGCTGCTCGGCGGCTGGCCGATCTGACGACCGTGGCGGCGCTCGAGGTCCGTTTCGAGGTCGACGGCGAGGCCCGCACGCGGCGCCTCGACGCCGCCGAGCTGCGCATCGGCCGCGCCCTCGACAACGACATCGTGCTGCCGGACCCCTCGGTGTCGCGCCGCCACGCCGAGATCCGCCGCCACGGCGCCGGCTGGCTGGTGCGCGACCTCGGCAGCACCAACGGCGTGGTGGTCAACCAGCAGCGGGCCGAGGAGGCGGTGATCGCCGCCGGCGACCGCCTGCAGATCGGCGCCTTCACTCTCGAGGTGATGGGCGCTGCGGCACCGCCGACCTTCGCTCCGACGCTGCCGCTCAGCGTCGAGTCGGCGGCACCGGCGCCCGACGCTCCTGCCCCAGCCCAGGCCGCGAGCTCGCTTCTCGAATCACCGTCCTCGACCCTCGTGCGGCCGCTCTCCGAGCTGGCCGCCGCCTACGGCCTGGTCGGCGAGGAGTCGGCGGCGGCGAAGCGCCGGGAGCTGGACCTTGCCTACGGCAACCGCATCTTCGGCTACCTCACCCGGCTGGCAAGCCTGCTGCTGACGGCCGACCAGGTGGCACAGGTGCTGGAGCGGGTGGTGGGGATCGCCTTCGAGGCGCTCACCGTGGACCGCGGCTTCATCCTGCTCCTCGACGTGCGCGGTCGTGCCGTCTGCGAGCTGGCGCGGCTCGGTGGCCGGCTGATGCACCGGCCGCAGGGGGACGTGCCGGTCTCGCGCACCATCCTCGAGACGGTGATGCGCGAGCGGGTCGCGCTGGTGACCTACGACGCCCAGGAAGACGCCCGATTGGCCGAGGGCGCCTCGATCCGCATGCACCAGATCCGCTCGGCGATGTGCGTGCCGCTGTGGTCCGGCGAGCGGATCATCGGCGTCATGCAGGTGGACTCGCCGGTGCGGGCCGGCTCTTTCTCGGAGGCCGACCTCGCCTTCCTGACCGCGCTCGCCAACTACGCCGCCGTGGCCGTGGAGCGCCTGCGCAACGCGGCGCGGGCAGAGGAAGAGCGGCGGCTGCGGGCGCGGCTGGAACGCTACCACTCGCCGGCGGTGATCGAGGACGTGCTGCGGCAAGACGGCAGCGACGGCTCGCGGCCCCTCAAGGCCGCCGACGTCTCGGTGCTCTTCGCCGACCTTTCGGGGTTCACCAGCCTCGCCGAGGGCACCGACCCGGCCCCCCTGGCGGAGGTGCTCGCCGGCTTCTTCGACACCGCTGT
>WBZL01000748.1_pt1 | contig 36004 bp, 29 predicted proteins | sample 5204291 | NCBI WGS metagenome assembly WBZL01 (sample SAMN12344345, study PRJNA552823) | activated sludge metagenome | biome: Activated sludge suspended growth; feature: Nitrification reactor; material: Wastewater; isolation source: activated sludge from nitrification reactor of wastewater... | reverse complement strand
TGGGGCCGCCATGCGCAAGTTGCTCCATTTGGCCTATGGCGTTTTGAAAAATCAAACCTATTTTGACCCAAACTACACACGCTCGCACGCTCAGGTAACGTAATATCTTTAGGGTCTGGCCTGAGTTGTTACCCAAAATATTTATTGAGGCGTAGTTAAACAAAAACCCCTGTCTTTGGGACAGGGGCAGGATGGACGCGTGGAATACTAAGCGCGTTTCCACCTCCTTTCCGCGAGGCTTGTGGAATGCTCGAACAAGGGGGTCGGCCTGGCTTGAGTTCAGTTGTTAGTATTCAGTGGTCAGTGGGCAGTCGGATTACTGATTACTTCTACTGACTCTTACAGTTGCGGGACAGCGCCGGACTTGAACCGGCTTCGCCAGCGAATGCTTCCGTTTGGAAGCATTCGCCGCCTTTCCCATCCGGGGGAGGGGGAGTTACCTTAAGGCACCTGGATCGAAGAATATGGTTGTAATTACTCACTGCTTATAAGGAGAGAACTTCCTTGGTGAGTAGATACATTTATTTTGTAAAAGGTCAATCGAACTTGTCTAAAGAATAACGGTTTTTCGTGAGGGTTTGTATCAGGAGAAATCAGTCAGCTTGTGGGAATTTTCCTGACACAGGGGATTCAAAATCGTAAAATTTGATTTCCACTGCACCGCGCGGACATGCGGCCTGGCAAGCAAAACATTTGGTGCAGGATGAAAAATCGGTGTCTTTGGCGAGGTTTAATTTTTCGGGGCAGGCCCGTTGACAGGCCACGCAAGGGACACAGGTTTCGGGGATTCGTTTCGGTTTTAAGAAGGGATTTAAACGACTTAACTGGCTGATCAAGGCACCGAGCGGGCACATATCCCGACACCAGGAACGCCCGGTCGCCCATTCCATGCCCACGAGGGCGCTCACCCAGCCGACGGCGGGGAGCAGACTTCCGCCAGTTCCGGCGGCAATGGCCCCACGGCAGATCACCCCTGCCGGACAGATGGTGCAAAATAAGGGGTTGTGACACGCGTAGGAGGCACCAATGACGCCTCCGACAATGGCGCGCTGGACCCAGGCTCGATATTTCCAGGGTTTGCTTTGGGTGGTTGGACCTCGGTTAAATATCCAGCGTCCGGGGCAAATCCAACTGCAAAAGGCGCGCCCGGAGAGAATGATCAGCCCCATGCCGGCTAACCCGGCAAGCGCCAGGGTGGGGGCAATTTTTCCGGTGGCCGCCAGCACTTGGGCAACCCCGAGGGGACAGGCAATGCCCCAGTCGCCGATCCCGATGTAGCTGGTTGAGAAGGTGATCCATTCAAATTGGCCGCTTAACGCCACCAATAGAAAAAATATGAGCGTGGTGACAAAACGTACACGCGGCCAAATGCCTACGGGGGTGGCTCTTTTTTTGGTGCGGGGGCGGGAGATCGGGGTGGCAGTCATACGAGGGAGATAGCTTTTCCGTATTTTTTGTGCATTTCCGGGACAGCAGAGCGGGGGCAAACCATAACACATGCGCCGCACCCGTTACATTTGTTTTCGTCTACAAAGGGATGTAAATCGTCATCCCGCCAGATGGCTTGTTGAAGTTCAAGACATCGTTCATAACAAAGACCGCAAGCATTCCAGTCCCAGGCGATACACCTATCTTTATCAATCCTGGCGGTGGCGATTTTGGCGGTCTGGGGGTCTACGGGGGTTAATGCACCGGTAGGACAGGCCTCGCCGCATTTCATACAAAAGTCACACCATCCGTCCAGCCCACGAATGTGAGGCAAGCCGTTTTCGTCCAACTGAATTGCGTTCTGGTCACAAACCGCGACACATCGACTGCAATGGATACAAGACGAAGAGAGTAAGAGTTCTGGCATTGCGCCTGGGGGACGCGCACCGATTGCGTAGACAGGCGAGGGTTTCAAGAGAAGAACTAACAGCCCGCCGGCCGCAACTCCGCCTGTGAGACGCAAAAACTCCCGGCGTGAAACTTGTGGACGGGGTAATTTCTGAGGGGAGGGAGGTTTATCGGTCAATAGCTTTATTCCTCGCGGGGATGATCAGACACCGCATCCCGCGCAAGAGGTTGCAGAACATCCGCTACACGAGGAACTCCCGCTCATCATTTGGACGGCTCCGTCGGCGGAAAGGGAGAAACCAACTGGGACCGCAAGCAAGCGCGTTTGGGTCAGGGCGTGGCACGCTGGGCATTCGGCTGGGGCGTCGCGTTGAGAGATCGTTCGTAACAATTCAAAGCTTGCAGAGCAGAGGGGACAACGGTATTCGTAAAAGGGCATGGTAAAATTTCCTTTCGTGTTGGAATTTGGATTGAGAAGACATCGCCAAATGATTTCAGGGTCCAAATTCAAACCGGATAGCTGAGGGGAGAGGGTTCCCCCCTCCCCTCAGCGCAGGAAACATCAGTCCGTGGCAGGGGCTGATTTGCGGCGGCGCAGAACAACCAAGACGATGTCCACACCGGCGAAGATAACGGCAGGGAGGCCGAAGATGGTTAATAAGAGACCCGCGGCGCGTGGTTCTAACTCGACAACAGAGGCAAAGTAGTTGTCCACTGCAAAGAGGGCCAGAACGGCAGAAAGAACTGCCAAAATCCACTCATACCAGGTGAGTTTAATGCTGGCGCGTGTTGCAAGCCAGAAGAAGAACGCACCGATGACTAAACCAAAAAATAACCACATGGTTATACTCCTTTCAAGTATTGAATTTGATTAACTGGTTTCCCGCACGGTTTGTACGGTATCCACGCCATAATCGGGGAGGTTGAGGGTCCACCAGAGTTCGGGGTCTTTGAGAGGTTGGCCCAGTTCTTTGGAGGGGGTGTACAGTAGGTCGTCCAGGGTCTTGAGCGGCTTGTTGAACATTGGGACGGTGCCGACCAGGGCATTGCGCATGCGGTTGTAACTCGCCAGGTTTTTGCTGGCAAAGGGGCACACGGCAAAACAAATGCCGCAGTTGGTGCCGACTTCGTACCAGTAAGTCCGACAGCGCGGGGAGTTTTCAAAGTAGGCTTTGTGGCCCGGATTGCTCCAGCCGCCCTGGGTTTCCCAGGAGGGTTCTTTTGCAAAACTGAGGGCTTTGGAAGGACATAGATCGGCACATTTGAGGCAATCCGCGCAGAAGTTCATAATCCCAGCATCAATGGGTTTGGTGGGGGCCAGGGGCAGGTCGGTCAGCAGTTTGAAGACTCGGACCATAGGGCCGTATTCGGGGGTGATTAACCGATTAAGGCGGGAAAGTTCACCCAGCCCAGCCATGACGCCGAAGGCCGGGGCAATGCCGAGGGCATTTGTGCTGGCTTCGCCCAAACCCATGTACCCCAAACCCCGCAGGAATTCCTGTAAACGAACCTGAATGTTTTCTGCACGGGTATAAGTCAGGGTGGTCGTCAATGCACCCAAAACGGTTGGGCTACGGGTCATGGTTTCTTCGGACATTTGGACGGTATAGACAACAGCCCAGCGCGCCTTTTTGGGGATGGTGCGGGAGGTGTCATCTTCGGCGGGTTCGTCTACATCCAGGATTTTCAACTCTTTTCCACCAGGGTCCACGGAATAGATCAGTTTTTCGGTGGTGTTGGTGTCGAGTTCAACAAAACCCACCGTCGCGGCTCCGAAGTGTCGCATGGCGGCGGTCACGATTTGTGAGGCTTCTTCCGGGGTACCCGTCCACTTGGCAACCCCCAACTCTTCGGGAGTCTTGGCTGTTTGTGGGCCGAGAAAGCTTCGCTCTGCCCCACCCGCACCGACGCCACTTTGGAGGGCGCGATCTTTCAGCGTATAACCGGGTTTCTTTTCTTTCAGATATTTATCCAGGTTGGCTTTCTGTTTATCGGTGAGTTTGGTCAGGGTCTCTTCTCCGACATATTTTACAAACCCTGCCCGTGCCGTATTGGTTTCATTGAAGCGCTGAACCTGTTTCCAGTCTACCTCGATAGTAGGAATATCTACTTCTTTGATAAAACTTGGGCGTTTCATGGTGGTGGTCGCTTTATCTGAACTTTGCTCACCGTTCACCACTAAGGGAGCGAGGCTGGCGGCGGCCCCTAATTTTCCGAGTTCTTTCATGAACTCTCGTCTGGTCAAATTTTCAGGCATTGTATTGCTCCTTAACTTATGAAAAAATTCGTTTGGAGGCTGTAAATGCGTCAGAAGCCTTTACAAACTCCGTGCACATAGTTGATTTGTAATGGGTCTTCGATAATATATGCTTATTTCATGCTCCTTTTGAATTTTTGTATGTTGAGGGTTTATGACGCACCTTATTTTTTCTCAGCAGGTTCGTCGAGTATTTCTGTCGCCGCACGGCCAAATTCACCCGTTAATTCGGCAAAAGTGCCTTGAACGGACTTGAGAATATTGCGCGCCTGGTGGAAAAACCGAAGTGTTTCTTTTGGACCCACCGCGAGGATTGCGAACAAAAAAAGCAAGAAAAATTCGCTGGCACCAAAGTTAAAAAAACGCATAGGGGGACCTCATATACCAGCCATCGCAAGGGCTTTCTGGCGTTTTCGGCCTGCAAGCCAGGCCATGCCAATCCCGACTTCATATAAAACGAGCAGGGGGGCCATGGTCAATAACATGTTGAAGGCATCGGGCGTAGGGGTGATCGCCGCGGCGATCACCGCAATCGCGACCAAAGCCCAACGTCTGCCTTTTGCTAACTGGCGGGCGGTTACAAACCCCAGACGAGCCAGTAAAGCCAACGCCAGGGGGGTTTCAAAAACAAGCCCGCTACTCAACATCAAGGTCGTAACAAAGGAGATGTATTCACTCACAGAGTAAGTAGGTTGGACCAGTTCATCCATGAAACCTTGTAAGTACCCAACGGCCAGAGGAACCAGGATCAGGGCGGCAAACAGAACGCCCAAAGTAAAAAATAAGCTAATGCCGACAATGCCTTGATAGAGCGCACTTCGCTCACTCCGCGTTAGCCCAGGCACAATGAAGGCCAGAAGTTGGTAAAGGATATACGGAAGGGCAATGACGGTGCCTAATAACAAACTCACGCGGAAGTACACGACGAAGGTTTCCGTGGGATGCAGGGCTACTGGGCGAATCGTGCCCATGGGAACCAGCAAAAGTTTAAGGACTTCTGGGGTGATGACCATTGCGCCCGCCGCGGCAATCACTAAGCCGATCACGGCCCGCAATAGCCTTTTGCGAAGTTCTTCTAAATGGCTCCAAAAAGCCATTCTACGTTGACGCAGTCCTTCTTGACCTTGGGTATTCATGGGTCAAAGAGCGGACTTTTCCGCATTTTCCTGGCTTCCCTCATCCGATTTTTGGGAGAGGCCAGCGCGGAATTCTCGGATCGCTGATCCAATTTCTCCGCCAATTTTGCTGACGCGGCCAACCCCAAAAATGAGGATGACAATCACGAGAACGATGATTAATTCAGGCATTCCAAAACCAGCCATGGTGTTTACTCCTTAGAAAAATTTTGGTTACTACTCAGCAAGAGATTAGCCCGAAAAAAAGGGTGAAAGGGTACATCCCCCTTTCACCCTTTTTTTCGGGGAGTTTTCTCTCTACTGAGCAGTTACATATTTTGTAGATAAGATACAAGAAACTATTTAACTTTTTCCCTGAGCGACTATTCGCTGGGGTCTTCTTCCAACAACTTGAGCGGCACATCTTCATGGCAAGAACTACATGGAGATACCTCAGGGCCAAAATTCTGATGGCAATAGGAGCAAGGGACTTCGCCTTCATGGCCATCGTGCGGATTGGGTTCATATTTTGCTGTTAAGGCTTTCAACCCATCTATGCTTTCGCCATGGCAAGAAATACACATTTCATTGGTCGGAGGCCCTTCGGGAGGATAGGGGTTATGACAATCCTCACAAACCATGCCTTCCTGCCCCTGGTGAATGTCGTCCAGACTTACGCCCCACTCCGAGACCGGAGTAAGCGAACTTGGGTAATGGGGCAATTGTTGAACGATTTTCGCAAAGACTGTGAGGGTTTCAAACCCATCCAGGTTGATCATCTCAGAGATTGCATTACTATGGCAAGCGGAATTGGCACAGAAAGACGAGTTGTCTGCGGCGGCATAATTGGCGGTTCCCTCATGGCACCCACCACAGGCATCGTTTTCATCCGTTTCATCGTAGGCAATTTGATGCAGGGCGATCCAGTTACTGCTGTTGTGCGAGTCCGGGCGGTGACGATTATCAATAGCCAGGTTGACGATTTCGGCTTCGCCATCCACGACGACAGGGACGGTATGACATAAGTTGCATTCAAGAGGAATGGCCTGCCCAGAGATGTCCAGGTGATTCCCATCGTGGCAACGGAAGCATCCCGGATCATCCATGTGTCCGATATTGTTGGCGTGGGTATCCCAGTCCACTTTTTGTTCAGGAAAGACACTTTGGCTATAAATATCTTTCAGGGTGGTAATGGCCTGGAGGATTTGATCAGCATGTTCGTTATAAAAATCTGCGTAGTTGTCCTGATAATATTTGTCTAATAAACCAATGCCGACCAGGGCTTTCTCTTGAGAGTCGTAAGCCGCGCGCAGGACTTCAACGCTTTTTGCGCGGATTTCTGGAATATTGACCGAGATCAGCCCCCGTTCAAGGGCCTGATCAATCGCTTCTTCCGGCTGGGGGACATTGTGGGTGATCCGGTTGTGGCAGGTCACACAGTCCATTTGCTTGAGGTCTTCCTCGCTCACCTGATAGGGATCAAACCCGGATTGCACATCTACATATTCCGAGACCGCCCCATCTTCCGCACTTATGACCTTGACATAAGGAATTTCCTGTTCCGTGGCATCGGTCGCATAAAAATACACTTCGTTTTGGATATGCCAGTGAATCCCTTTTCCTAACCCCTGTCGAATGGTGCCCCCGCCTGTTTTCAGGGTCAAATAAGTGGTGTAAGCGGTATTTTCGGTATCCGAATTGAAATGAAAAATCACCCGCTGGCTATCATCGGAGAATTTATCTGGGTTATGGCACTGCTCACATATTTCTTCGGCAGGACGCATCGTTTTAATCTGGAGGGGATATTCATAATTATTTGAGAGGTGAGCAATCACATGCCGAATGTCGCCTAATTTCCGCGTAAATTGATTTCCCACAAATTCGCGCCCGATGTGACATTCCACGCATTTCACTTCAGCATGGGGCGAAACTAAATAGCTTGCATATTCAGGCGGCATACTGTGACACCCTGTTCCACAAAATTCGGGGGAGTTGGTATATTCCCAGGTGTATGTCCCAGAAGCAAAAACAACCAAAAAGATAAATCCTGAGACGAAAAATGGCGACAAGCGCACCCACTTGGGGCCATCCGCCGGGGGAAAAAACAAATTTCGGAACCAGGTTGTGATTTTTTTCATTGTGCTCCTAAACAGGCAAGGGAGTAGGTTAAGAAAGGGAAAAGAAATCATCTTCAGGCAAAACCTTGAAGTTTTATTCTTAGGAAATATTAACCTTTCTTTCTTGCAGTTTATAGCAGGAAAAATCAGGCAATTTGTAGGGTTTTTCCCTACATTAACTGGGGGCTAAAAGGGTTGGTGTCTTCGCACAAACCATAAAATGATTCCCCCTAGAATCAAAATAACCAGAATCATGGCATATAAAATTGCCGCCCGTGGTTCATATTCTTGATAACTGGCAATCGTGTTTTGCAGAAAAAAGAGAATAAAAAAGCCCCATCCCGTCCACAACACCCACTCATACCATTTGCGTGGTTTGACGACGATATGGATATTCTCTTTCTGGTCTTTTTTCATATTACAAATCAATCGTTCTTGACAGAACGTTCTGTATCAATTCCGTACTCTGGCAGATCCATTTGCCACCAGGCTTCGGGGTCTTTTTGCGCGCTGTAACTGAAGGCATCGTCCATACTGCGAACAAATGTATCGAGGGCTGGAGCGGTCGAAATGGTAGCCTTGGCCCAGGCATGAATCCAGGCTTTATCTTTCTTAGAGAAAGGACACACCGCGAAACAAATCCCGCAATTCGTCCCGGCTTCTTGTTTCCAGTAGGTGTAACATTTGATTGAATCCTCAAAATATGCTTTATGCCCTGGATTATTCCATTGTCCTTTAGGATTCCAGGTGGGCTCATCTTCAAAGCTCAGGGCATCCGCCGGGCAGGCTTCCGCACACTTTTTACAGTATTTACAAAACTCGGCGATGCCAGCATCAATGGGCTTGTCCATGGTTAAAGGTAAATCCGTGACCATTAAGAATAGGCGCACCATTGGCCCAAACTCGGGCGTGATCAGGCGATTCAGGCGGGACAATTCCCCTAACCCGGCCAAAACCCCAAACGCGGGGGCAATTCCGAGACCATTGCTGCTCGAACGCCCCAGCCCCTGGTAGCCCAACCCGCGCAGAAACTCCTGTGTCAGATTTTGCACTAAGGCCCCGCGCGTATATGCCAATTGGGCGGTTTGTTCGGCGATGGCGGTGGGGACACGTTTGAAAGTATCCCCCGACATTTGAACGGCGTATACGATGACCCATTCTGCCGAGTTCGGAATTACCCGTTTTTGTTCGGTTTCGTATCCTTCTTCACCATCTTCAAATTCCAAAGCCTTCCCATCGGGGTCAAACGCATAAATGAGCTTCCGGGTCTGTTCATCCAATTTGACAAAACCTACCAGGGCCGCACCAAAATGACGCATAGCCGCCCGGAGCATTTGTGCGGCCTCTTCTGGTGAGCCTGTCCAACGGGGTACGCCTCGACTTTCGGGGGTTCTCGCTAGTTGTGACCCCAGAAAAAGCAATTGTTCCCGAAAAATGCCCCGTTGAGCCTCGCCCATGGCTTGATCTTTAAGGGTATATCCGGGGACATGATCGAGGATACGCTGTTTCTCATTCTCCGCTTCCAGAGTACTCAGGCGAAGGACTTCTTCCGGACCCACGTATTCAATAAAGCTTCCTTGCACGGTTTTGCGGGCATCAAACCGTTTTACGCGATTCCAATCTATTTCAGTTGTGGGGGTATCCACAGTTTTCACCCACCAGGCGTGATGAGGAGTTTCCTCTGTGCCAGTTTCCGGGACTTGTGAGGAGAGAAAGGTTGCCTGAGTACCCAATGCGGCGACCCCCGTAAAACCTGCGAGCCGCAAAAATTCTCTTCGATTAATTACCCGACGAGGGGAGCCTTGATTGGACATGGTCTTGTTTCCTTTGTTTTCATCCTAGCCAGTTTTTACCCTCCCTCATAGCAGGATTTATACGATGATTTGTGGGAAATTTCCTGACAAACTTTATTCGCGTAATAATCCTGCGCGCAAGGCAAATTGCACAAGTGCTGCGCGATGGTTTAAATTAAGCTTTTCCATAACACGCTGACGGTAAGTATCCACGGTTTTTGGGCTGAGCGCCAACTGATCCCCTATTTCGCGGCTGGTATACCCCATGGCTGTAAGTTTTAGCACATCTCGCTCACGATCAGACAAAATAAGGAGCAAATCTGCATCCAGGCGCGCATCGGTCAATTCTTCAATCAGGGCGGAGGCCGCTTTGGGATGTAAGAATCTTTCACCTTCGTGAACGGTGCGGATGGCATCTAATAAGCTGTTATGGGCAGATGACTTTGGTACATACCCATCACACCCTGCCTGAAGGGCTTTGAGTACCACCTCGCGCCGACTATGCATCGAAAGGACCACAATGCGAATTTCAGGGAGGGTTTGTTTTATCGTTTGTATTGCGTCTAACCCACTGCCTCCTGGCAGACCTAAATCCATAACGATGACATCAGGAATCAGGGTTGTTGCCGTTCGTATCGCATCTTGTTCAGTGCCGGCTTCGCCTATAACAACCATATCCTTTTCTTCTTGGAGCAGAGAACGTAATCCCTCGCGTAAAACCTTGTGATCATCCACCAGCAAGATTCTGATTTTATTGTTCTCTGTCATCATATTTAATTTCCTTGGGCAAAGGTATATGTACCTGGATGGAAGTACCTGCACCTGTCGCTGAATAGATTACGGCTTGTCCTCCTAACATTTCCGCGCGTTCCTGAATACTGAGCAATCCTAAACGTCGTTTCCCATTTTCTGTTGGCACTTTCGCTGGATCAAACCCTTGCCCGTCATCCTCAATCCGTAGATAGACAACATACGGGATCATATTCATCTCAAGATGAATATGGTTGGCCTTTGCGTGGCGAATCACATTCGTCAAGCATTCCTGGGCGATCCGATATAAAGTCGTTTCAATCTCACCCGGTAGCGTGGCGTTTTTCAGGTCAATATGACAGGTCGTTGTGAGATTCGCGTCCTCTGCAATTTCTTGCACCAGCGTTCGCATTGCCACTTCAAGGCCAAATTCTTCCAAGGCAACGGGGCGCAATCGGTGTGACAAATCCCGCACTTGTTCGATGGTTACGGAAACCACTTCACACAATGCCGAAATATTTTTACTTAAGTTTTCGGCCTTTGCTTGTTTTTCAAGAACCTTTAAACGGAGAAGTAAACTGGTGAGGGTCTGCCCTGCACCGTCATGCAATTCGCGCGCCAGACGTTTTCTTTCATCTTCTTGCGCGTTGACAAGAGCTTGCAACAAAGCCTCCCGCGCGGCCTCTTTTTCTACCAATCGAGCATGAAGCCACGCATTGGCCACGATTTCGGATGCCTGGGCACCAATCGTCGTCAAAAGTTCTAAGTCTTTTTCTTTAGGGATACTTTTCCCTTGTAGGGAAAGGTTGACCAATCCAAGATATTGGCCGCGTGCGTGTAATGGGATGGAAATGTGGTACTGCTCAAGTTCCTCATTTGTCTGCGCTTTTAACCGTTCACACGGACGAACAAAAGCGCCTTGATTGACATCGCCAGTCAGTAAATCATGTTGGCACGAACATAATCTACCATTGCCTAAAATCTCGGTATCATCAAAAACCCCTGGGGAATTCCGCTGACCAGCCAGATAAAACTGCTGGCTATCGGGATCACGCAAATACACCCACCCTTTCTCTAAACCCATCACCTGCAAAGTTGTTTCAAGAACGGCGCGCATCACTTCGCGAGGCTCAAGCGCGCGCCCGGCGGCCATCGCCACCTCATTCATTGCTTCCAAACGGCGATTGGCATCGGTCATATCCTTTTGGTTCGCAACCAATTGGTCAATCATCATATTGACCGATTCGGCCACTTGACCAATTTCATCATTCGCCCAAACGTGTGAACGGGTCTCTAGTTTTCCTTCCGCCACCTGGCGGGCGACATGATGCAGTTCTAGCAAAGGCCGCGTCAGAACAAACATCAATAAAAACGTAAGCAAAATGGAAAGCCCCGCGGCCAGGAACGTAACGAATAAGACACTGCGCCCGCCCGCTTCCATCGCGATTTGTACCCGCTCATTGGATAATAAATAGGAAAGCCAGTCCGACAGGCCAGTACGCACCCAATAATTTAAGGCTAACCCCAAGATTAAAACAGGCAAAACCATAATCCCGGCAATCTTCATGCGCACAGGTACGGAAAGGACCAACCGGGAGAAAATATTTGAAGGATTCATTTAAAAACTAAAGGGGTATTTTCTGGAAATGTAACAATACGAAACATTTACCAATTTGAATTAAAACATTGGTCAATCATAGATTGAAAGTAAGAGAGGAAGAAGGGATGATTGTCATACAGAAAAAGGACATATGTCCCCATAACTCAGGTGATGCGGAATTCCCCCTGTAACCCCCACGTACCCCCCCTATACTATCCTGTGCGCATCTTGTTCAGGAGAGAGACGCGCTTTTGTTGATAAGAACTAGAGTTGAGACGCGCAGTACAACGAGGTTGAGTTCATGTTTGGATGAAGAGAGATTATTTAGAGAAGGGCGCACGGGTGGAATTGCTTCTTCGTTTTGAGCATAAAGAGGAATGATTTGCGTACATGATATTCAACTCAGACTGTAAATTTTGGAGGCAAAATGGTTAAACGATGGCTTTATCAAGGTGGACGCCCCAACCTGCTCGCAAAAATCCTGAATCGGGGCTGGGCAATCCTGCACGCAATGGGGATTTACCCGGAGCGTTTTGTGACGTTGGAAGTGGTGGGACGGAAGTCCGGCAAAGTGGTCAGTTTTCCGCTGGCGATGACGACCATGAACGGGGAGCGGTATCTGGTCTCGATGTTGGGGGGAGAAGCGAACTGGGTTCAGAATGTCCGCGCGGCGGGGGGACAGGCGCGGTTGGTCCACGGAAAGAGCGAGCAGGTGCGTCTCACGGAAGTGGACATCCCCGAACGAGCGCCGATTTTGAAGGCCTTTTTACGGATTGCTCCCGGCGCGCGTCCTCATATCCCCGTCCATAAGGATGCGCCTCTCGCCGAGTTTGAAGCCGTGGCCTCGAAATTTCCGGTGTTCCGGTTGGAGTTAACATGAGCGAGTTTTCCATGCAAACGGTGATCAAGCCTACGGTAACCTACCTGGGGCTGGTTCTTATGATTTCACTTCCCTTTTGGGCGTTGATGATGTTTTATCCGGTAGAACTCCTTCCAGGTTTGCCGATTAGCGCGCTCAGTGTACTGGCGCCCACGCTGGCCGCGGCCGTGCTGACGTATAAAAATGGAGATTTTTCGGGGGTTAGGCATCTTTTGAGCAGGGCTTTTGATTTTCGGCGAATAAAAAATCCCGTCTGGTATCTCCCCTTCATTTTGATTCCCCCGCTGATTGCCTTTCTCGCCTACCAATATTTGCGTTTTACAGGGACTTCGCTTCCACCCGTTTCGCTGACATGGGCTGTAATCCCAATGTTTCTGTTCTTTTTCATCGGCGCGCTGGCGGAAGAAATCGGGTGGACAGGTTATTTGACGGAGCCTTTGGTGTATCAGTGGGGCATACAAAAGACGGGCGTATTTTTAGGCGCCGTGTGGGCTGTGTGGCATGTGATCTCGCTCTTGCAGGTCTCTCGTTCGGTCGGGTGGATTGCAGGGTGGGCATTGGGCACGATTTCCTTGCGTGTGATGATGGTTTGGCTTCACACCTTTTCTGGCAAAAGTGTGTTTGCCGCGGCGCTCATTCATACGATGTCCAATATGTGCTGGCAACTGTTTCCGGTGAATGGGTCGTTTTATGATCCGCGGGTGTTTGGGGTGATTACGTTTGTGTTGGCTGTTGGTTTGATGATGGGGACGCGGTTGAAATTAATTAAACCAGGAAACATATCACTTGTTTCACATTAATTGGGCTTGGCTTTATAAAAATAAGCTTCCTGACGATAAATAAGGTGAGTAAAAAATAATGTTGAATGTATTTCTTGATCTCTTCGTTTTCTTTGTAATCCTTGTCGTGCTTTTGATTATTCTCCCGTCAGTTCTTATTAGGAAGTATCGGCAATATTCTTTTGATAAACGCCTCCCCAAATTACATCTTTTATTCGTTACCAGCCTCATCCTATTTTTCTGCGGATGTCCTATTTTCTATTTTTGGTTTGTCCCCGCCACCACTGGACAATTTTGTCCAGATTTTATGAGTGGGCATGTTCCCAGAAAGGCAGAGCAGATTTTCTTGTCTCGGGTGATGGATGCGACTCTTGAGAAGGATTATGATTGGTTAGCTTCAGTGTCTACAGAAGAATCTCTGGCACAACTTCGCGAACTTCAACCATTTTTTAGCAATAATTATGAAGTCATTTGGAGTGATGATCTCATCGGCATGTATGAGCGGAGATTGCGTTTTGATAATGGGACAGAAGTATATTTAACATTTCAAGGACATTGGCCTTGCCCCGATTTTTATATTACAGAACGAGAAGTTTTCGAAAGAATATACTTTTCCCATATTAAGAAAGAAAATTAGCTGTAAATATTGCGTTTTACATTCTACGTTCTACGCCCCCTCCCCTGTAACCCCCACGTAACCCCACTGTACTATCCTGTGTGCATCTTGTTCAGGAGAAAAAGATGCATTCTGCGGATTTGCTTAGTCGTCGCGCACAATTGACTCCTCACCGCGAAGCCCTGGTTGAAATCGAAACCGGTCAGCGGTACACCTACGCCCACCTTAACACCCGCGCCAATCAGTTCGCCAACTTCATGCTCGAACTGGGGGTCTGCAAAGGCGACCGGGTCTCGATTCTCGCCCAAAACAGTCTCATCTACATGGATATGTTTTACGGCGTAGGAAAAATCGGCGCGATCTTCGCCCCACTCAACTGGCGGCTCACCCTCAAAGAACTCGCCTACATCGTCAACGACCTCCAGCCTAAAATCCTCCTCGTCGGCCCGGAATACACCGCCCTCGCAGAAGAACTCCGCACCCTGACGAATATCGAAACCCTCGTATCCCTACCGGACGCCCTCCCCGACACCACCCTCGCGGACGCCGTACCCTACGCGGAACGCCACCCCCGCGCCGCCACCGCCGAACCCCCTCGCCCCGCCCTCGACCCCGACGACCCCTACTGCATCCTCTACACCTCCGGCACCACCGGCAACCCGAAAGGGGCCATGATCCCCCACCGCCAAATCCTGTGGAACTGCATCAACACGGTGATTAGTTGGGGCTTGACCGAACATGATGTCTCCCCGGTCTTCACGCCGTTGTTCCACGCGGGGGGCCTGTTCGCCTTCCTGACCCCGATCCTCTACGTTGGCGGACGGATTCTGCTCGCCCGCGGGTTCAGCCCCGAAGAAAGCCTGCGTTGGATCATCGCCGAAAAATGCACCGTCATCCTCGGCGTACCCACCCTCTTTCAAATGTGGCGCGAATGCCCGGCCTACGCCACCGCCGATTTCAGCCCCGTCCACTTCTTCATCAACGGCGGCGCGTCCTGCCCGGTCGAATTGATGGCCGCGTGGCGCAAAGAGAAGGGCGTGATCTTCCGTCAGGGCTACGGCCTCACCGAAGTCGGCCCCAACTGTTTCTCGATGACGGACGAAGAATCCGAACCTAAATCTGGCTCGGTGGGTAAACCCATCTTCCACAGCGAAATGCGGCTCGTCAACCCCGAAACGGGCGCGGAAGTCGGCCCCAACGAACCGGGCGAACTGCTCATCAAAGGGCCGCACGTCACCACCGGCTACTGGCGCAACCCCGAAGCCACCGCAAAATCCCTCGTAGATGGCTGGTTTTACACTGGCGACACCGCCCGCCGCGACGAAGATGGCTTTTACACCATCATTGGCCGCTACAAAGACATGATCAAAAGCGGTGGCGAAAACGTGTACGCCGCCGAAGTCGAATCCGCCGTCCGCGAACACCCCGCCGTCGCCGAGTGTGCCCTGATCGGCAAACCTGACGAAAAATGGGGCGAAGTCGGCCTGATGGTGGTAGTGTTTGAAAAAGGTAAAACCGTCACCGAACAGGAAATAAAAGATTACTGCGACGGCAAAATCGCCCGTTTCAAAATCCCAAAAGAATTTGTGTTTACGGATGCACTGCCTTATTCCCCCTATGGCAAGGTGGAGAAGGTGAAGTTGAAAGAAAAATACCTCGGATAAATGGTACGCAGATTTCACGGATTGCGCAGATAAGAAAAACAAATCTGTGAAATCCATGAAATCCGCGTACAGATATTTTTCAATCCGTTTTAAGAGATAAACCGATGCCAACAATAACTGCGAATGGAATCAACCTTTATTATGAAATTCATGGTTCGGGAAAACCACTGGTATTAATTAATGGTTTAGCCTACGACCTCTGGATGTGGCACAAAATGGTGCCCTTCCTCGCCGAACATTTTCAGGTTATCACTTTCGACAACCGCGGCGCAGGAAAATCGGACGTGCCCAAAGGCCCGTATTCCGCCGACATGCTGGCGGATGATCTGGCCGGGTTACTCGATGGGTTGGGGATTCCGCAAGCCGCCATTTTCGGGCACTCGATGGGCGGATTCATTGCCCAGGCGTTCGCGCTGAAATATCCCGAAAAGGTCAGCAAACTGATCCTCGCCGCGACCAACTTCGGGGGGCCGCGTCACGCTCCGATCACCCAAGAGGCGATGGCCGTTCTCATGGACATCAGCGGCGACCCTGCCGCCCGTCTGCGCCGCGGCATCGTCGTCAGTTGTGCGCCCGGATACAGCGAGGCCAACGCCGCTTTTATCGAAGAATGGATCAACTACCGCCTCGCACACCCGCTCAACCCCGAATCGTATCAAGCGCAACTCGCGATTGGCCTCTCCCTCCTCGCCGACCCCGCCAGTTTCGAGAAAAAACTCGGCGCCGTGCAAGCGTCCACCCTCATTCTGTTCGGTGAACACGACAAAGTGGTCCCGCCCGCCAACGCCCAATTACTGGCCCAGGCGCTTCCCCACGCCCAAATCGAAATCCTCCCCGACGCCGGTCACTTCTTCCCCTTTGAAGTCCCCGAACCGGCGTCTCATGTAGTCACTCAATTTCTCTAATAACAGGAGGTCCCTATTCCGAAATCGTATACACCCCCTTCCGCATCTCTTTTATTTCCGCGACAAGAAAATTAAGTCACGGAAATAAAGAAGATGCGGAAAAAAACCTGTGTACAAAACCCAATACCTCTCATAAAAGTCCGCTCAATTAGCAAAAATTCTCAATAGGAGCAAAAGAAGATGAAAACCTTTCGAATTATCATGATCACCATTTTTGCGCTGACGCTGATCTTGTCAGCCTGTTCCCCTCCGGGGACCGCCGAACCGACCGTGGTTGCCGAAGAACCTACTGCCGCAGTCGCCGAACCAACCGATGCCCCGGAACCTACCGATGTTCCCGAACCCACTGGCCTGGTGTGCGCCGAACCGATTAAAGTCGGCCTGATCACCGACGGCACGGGCGCGCTCGCCATCTACGGCGCGCACATCCTCCGCAGTTTCATGCTCGGCATGGAATACGCGACCGGCGCCCCCGGCTCTGCGGGTGACACCTTCACTCTCGAAATGGGCACCAACACCTTCAAGATTGACGACTGCGAAATCACCGTCATCGTGAAAGACGACCAATCCACCCCCGACACCACCGCCACCCTCGCCCGCGAACTGATCGAGGTCGAAGGTGTGAACGTCCTCGTCGGCACCGTCTCCTCCGGCGCGACTGCCACCCTCCAGGGCATCGCCGCCGAAAACAAAATCCCGTTGATCGTCGCCCCCGCCGCCGCCAATGACATCACCGGTGTGAACTTCAACGAATACACCTTCCGCACCAGCCGCAACAACTATCAGGATGCGATGAACCTGTGCGAATACCTGACCACTCAGTATTCGACCTTCGTCCAGATCGCCCCGGATTACTCCTTCGGTTGGGGTGGCGCAGCGGCCTTCCGTGATGCCTGCTCCGTCGCGGGCGGTGAATTTGTCGCCGACGACATCTTTGCTCCGGCAGACACCACCGAATTCACCCCCTACATGGAACAGATTCTCGCCTCCGGCGCGGAGTCCTTCCTCGTGACCTGGGCAGGTGGTGGTTTCGTCCCCATGATGCAGGCCGCGACCGACCTCGGCGTTCTCGAACAAATGGCGATGGGTTCGGCATTCGTGGATAACGTTGTCCTGCCCGCCTTCTTCTCGAATGCCGTCGGCTCGACCAGTGGTATCCTCTATCACTACACTTCCCCCACCAACCCGATCAATGATTGGCTCGTGGAAAACACCAAAGCCCGCTACGGTGTGGCTCCTGACCTTTTTGATGCCGATGGCATGAACGCCGCGATCCTGCTCGTGGAAACCCTCAAGAAAACCAATGGCGAGGTCAGTGCCGATGCCATGGTCGCCGCGATGGAAGGCATGGAATTTGAAGGCCCCAAAGGCACCATTCACATCCGCGCCGAAGATCATGTCGCCATTCAGGACATGTACATCGTCAAACTGCTCAACGTGGACGACCCCGAATTCAAATACTTTGAAACCGTCTCCACCACCCGCCCCGAACCCCCGTGCCTCCTGCCCGAAACCCTGAAAGATCGCTGTGGCAGTCTGGCCTACGGCAGTCTGACCGGCGAACCCGTGGTCGCTGGCCCGCAACCCCTCACCTGTGAAGAACCGATCAAAGTCGGCCTGATCACCGACGGGACGGGTGCTCTCGCCATCTATGGCGCGCATATCCTCCGCAGTTTCATGCTCGGCATGGAATACGGTACGGGTGCCGCAGGCTCCGCGGGCGACACCTTCGCCCTCGACATGGGTACCAACACCTTCATGATTGATGAGTGCGAAATCACCGTCATCGTGAAAGACGACCAATCCACCCCCGATACCACCGCTACCCTCGCCCGCGAACTGATCGAGGTCGAAGGCGTGGATGTGTTGATCGGCACCGTGTCATCCGGCGCGACCGCGACCCTTCAGGGCATCGCCGCCGAAAACAAAATCCCGTTGATCGTCGCCCCCGCCGCCGCGAACGACATCACTGGCGTGAACTTCAACGAGTACACCTTCCGCACCAGCCGCAACAACTATCAGGACGCGATGAACCTGTGCGAATATCTGACCACTCAGTACAGCACGTTCGTCCAGATCGCTCCCGACTACTCCTTCGGTTGGGGTGGCGCGGCTGCCTTCCGCGATGCCTGCTCCGTCGCTGGCGGTGAATTTGTCGCCGATGACATCTTCGCCCCCGCCGATACCACCGAATTCACCCCCTACATGGAACAGATTCTCGCCTCCGGCGCTGAGTCCTTCCTCGTCACCTGGGCAGGTGGTGGTTTCGTCCCGATGATGCAGGCCGCGACCGACCTCGGCGTGATGGAAGAAATGGCGATGGGTTCGGCGTTCGTAGACAACGTCGTCCTGCCCGCCTTCTTCTCGAATGCTGTGGGGTCCACCAGTGGTATTCTCTATCACTATACCGCCCCCGACAACGAGATCAACACCTGGTTGGCTGAAAATACAAAAGCCCGTTACGGTGTGTACCCGGATTTGTTTGACGCCGACGGCATGAACGCCGCCCTCCTTCTCCTCAACACCCTCAAGCTGACCCGCGGCAACACCGATGCGGCGGCGATGATCCTGGCGATGGAAGGCATGACGTTTGAAGGCCCGAAAGGCACCATCTACATCCGCCCCGAAGACCACGTTGCCATTCAGGATATGTACATCGTCACTCTGCTGAACGTAGACGATCCTGACTTCAAATACTTTGAACTCGTCTCCACCACCCGGCCCGAACCCCCGTGCCTCCTGCCCGAAGGGTTGACCGACCGCTGTGGCGAACTCCCTGTCGGCAGTCTGACCGGCGGGCAATAGGGGCGTAAATAAAGTAAACAGGTAGATAAGGTACATAAGGTAGATAAGGTAGACAAGTCAACAGACTCTGTACACCTAAACACCTTATGTGCCTATCTACTTTATTTACCCTATTTACTCTTTCTACCTTACCGTACCCACATGGACAACGACATCATCCTGGAATCCCAAAATCTGCGAAAAGAATTCGGCGCGTTGGTGGCCGTGGCGGGGGTGAATGTAAAAGTCGGGAAAAACACCATCCACTCCGTGATCGGCCCGAACGGGGCGGGGAAGACGACCTTCTTCAACCTGTTGAGTGGAACCCTGCCCCCCACGAGCGGAAAAGTGATCTTCAAAGGCAAGGACATCACCAACGTCCCCGTCCACCAGACGATTCACCTCGGCATTGGACGCTCGTTCCAGATCACCAACCTGTTCCCCAACCTGACCGCGCTGGAAAATGTCCGGCTCGCGTGCCAGGCGATGGGCAAGGATAGCTTTCGGTTCTTTCAATCGCATAAACAGTTTCGCAAATACGAAGAACGGGCGATGGAAGTGTTGGAAGAGGTCGGCCTGGGCAAACGCGCCCTCTCCCCCGCCAAAACGCTCCCGCACGGCGATCAGCGCAAACTGGAACTGGCGATGATCCTCGCCCCCAGCCCGGAAGTTCTCCTGCTCGACGAACCCACCGCGGGCATGGCCGCCGAACAAGTGCCGGAACTGATCAACCTGATCAAAAAAGTCCACGCATCGGGCAACAAGACCATCATCCTCGTCGAGCACAACATGAACGTGGTGATGAGCATCTCCGACCGGATCACCGTCATGCACCTCGGCGAAGTGTTGGCCGAAGGCTCCCCCGCGGAAATCGCGGCGAATGAGATGGTGCAAAAGGCGTATTTGGGAGAGTTGTATAGTGATAAGTGATGAAGTGATAAGTGAAGGCACTTTATCACTGATTACTCGTTACTTCATCACAAATGAATTTGAGGCGTAATTAATGGATTACATGCTTGAAGTCCAAAATATCCATACCTACATCGGGCAATACCACATTCTCGAAGGGGTGAACTTTAGTGTGCCGAAGGGCAAAATCACCGCGCTGTTGGGGCGGAATGGGGCGGGGAAAACGACCACGCTCAAATCGGTGTTGGGGATCAGGCCCCCCGCTCAGGGGAAGGTGATCTTTGATGGGCGGGAGATTCAGGGGTTGCGGAGTTTTGACATCGCCGCGATGGGGATCGGGTTTGTGCCAGAGAACCGGGCGATTTTCCGTGACCTGTCGGTGGAAGAAAATCTGAAAATCGCCGAACGCCAAAAGGGCGATCTGGCCCGGAAACAGGATATGCTGTTCGAGCTGTTCCCCGATCTCAAACGGCTGATCCACCTGCCCGGCACGAATCTCTCCGGCGGGCAACAACAAATGCTCGCGATTGCCCGCGCCCTCGTCGCCGATAACCGCCTGCTGTTGATTGACGAACCGAGCGAAGGTCTGGCCCCGGTCATCATCGAACAATTGATGGACGCCATTCGCCAGCTTTCGGCGGAGTCCACTGTACTGTTGGTGGAGCAGAATTTTATCGTCGCCAGTCGCCTCGCCGAAGATTACGTGATTATCGAAGAGGGTCGTTCGGTGAAGACCGGAAAGATGGCTGATTTGAAAGACGATAAAGAAACGATCAGCCGGTATCTTGGTGCAGGATAAGAAGAATGCAGCACCCTGAGCGGAGGGGTTTGTCTGCGGCTTTTGGCAGACGAACCCCGTAGTCGAAGGGTGCGGGTCATGCAAAACAAAACCCTTTGCTCACCCCGCATCCTTCGACTGCGCTGGAGTCGGATAACTTGAGCGTTATAGTGGTTTCCCGCTCCGCTCAGGATGCTGGACATAGAAATTGGTAGCACCCTGAGTGAAGTTCTTCTTTGGAACTTCGTAGGCTTTGCGAAGTCGAAGGGTGCGGGTGATGTCACAACTGTGTGAATTCAGGAATTGCTGATGGATAAATTTCTTAAGACTTTCAACAAAAACCGTCCCCAATACATCATGCTGGGCGTGTTACTCGTGTTGTTTCTCATGGCCCTGCGCGGGATGACCACCGAAGATTGGGTGATCACGCTCCTCCGCAGTCTGGCGGTTGGCTCGGTGACGTTCCTCGTGGCGTCGGGCTTTTCGCTCATTTTTGGGCTGATGGATGTGCTGAATCTGGCGCATGGCACGCTGTTTATGATCGGGGCGTATGTCGGGTGGACGGTGTTTGTTCGCCCGGATACGTTTGTGGATATTTCGACCCCTGTCGGGTTGGTGGGCGGGGGGTTGGCGCTGATCCCGTTGTGGACGTATTTTTTGCAGGGGAAACTGCCCGCAAACGTGGCGCGGATCTGGCCCTGGGTGGGGTTGGCGGTCGGCGGGCTGATCCTGTTTTGGGGCGTGCCCCGCTACCCGATCACGATTTGGAACCCTGGCGTGTTTTCGGAAAGCCCCGGCACGTTCGCCCTCGCGGCCTCGCAGGGGACGTTGACTTTGCCCGAACCCAAACTATTTACCGCAAGCCCGTACCTTGTCCTGCTCGCGATCCTCGCGGGGAGCCTGATCGGGAGCGCGGCCCTCGCGGGGTTCGGTGTGCGCCCTTCGACTTCGCTCAGGGGCGGGCGGGGAGGCGTTTTTTCCGGCGTGAAACGGTTCCCGCGCGGGGCGGTGATCAGCGCAGGGGTGTTGTTCCTGTTCGGTCTCGGGACGTTTTTCTTCCACGGAGCGCTGACGGATTTATTGGTTTCGGTTAACGATACGTGGCTGTTTTTGCTGGCGGTGTTGGTGGCGGTGGGGGTGGGCTTTGGCCTGGGGGCGATGATGGAAAGTGCGCTGATCCGCCCGCTGTATTCCCGCCCGATTTATCAAATTTTGATGACGTTGGGGGTGAGCGCGATTGGCATCGAGATTGTGCGGGCGCTTTGGGGGCGGCCCGAATTTACGATGCCCAAACCAACGATTTTTAACGGGACGGGCGAAGGTTGTCCGGCGACGAGTCTGGCGGCGTTGATTGCTAATCAGTGTTCGACGGTGGAGATTTTGGGGAGTCGGGTGCGGACGTATAACGAGATTTTTGTGCCGTTGTTGGGCATTTTGGTGCTGGTCGGCATCTGGCTGTTGCTCCAACGGACGCGGTTGGGGATGGTGATCCGGGCGGGGGTGCAAGATAGCGAGATGGTGGAGGCGTTGGGCATCAACGTGCGGCGGATTTTTACGCAGGTGTTTGCGTTGGGGGTGGGGCTGGCGGCGTTGGGCGGGGTGATCGCCGGGCCTTCGATGGGGTTGTCGCTGGCGATGGGGGAGAGTTTGCTGATCAACGCGTTGATTGCGCTGGCGATTGGCGGGCTGACGAGTTTCCCCGGGGCGGCCGCCGGGTCGTTGATGGTGGGGATCATTCAGCAGTTTATGATCAAGTACGGGCAGTTGGGGATCAATATTCCTTTTTTGGCGGAGCCGTTTAAGCCGACGCCGCCGTTGGTTCCGGCCTCGACGGTGTTGCTGATGGTGATCGTGCTGTTGGTTCTGCCGCACGGGTTGTTTGGGAAGAAAGAGTAAGGAATTTTTTAGCCTCATTTTTTGACGCAAAGTCGCAAAGTCGCAAAGGCATCATATTAAACGAGACTCAGAGTATGAATATGCAAAATAATGTAATGCAAACTCAAAAATCCAAATGGCAGGCTAATCTCCCCTTGATTGCCGTGATCCTTGCTTTGGCAGTGTTTCCGTTTTTGGTGGCGCTGTTCGACGGACAATCGGTGGGGGATGTGTTCGCCAGTGAGGCGGGGAATGCGAAGTTTTTTCAGGGGCTGTTGATTGAGATTTTTATTCTGGCCGTGTATGCGATCAGTTTTGACCTGCTGATGGGCATCACGGGCATGCTCTCGTTTGGGCACGCGATGTTTTTCGGGGTGGGGGCGTACCTGACTGGGATCATGCTGAAAAGTTTCGGGTGGGATTTGCTCCCCACGTTGGGGCTGGTCGTCGTCGCGGGGGTGGTGCAGGCGTTGTTGTTCAGTGTGGTGCTGCCCCGCGTACAGGGATTGACGTTTTCGTTGGTCACGCTGGGGATGGCGGTGGTTTTTCATATTGTCATCCGTTCGCGCGAGTTGGGCGATTATACGGGGGCGGATGTCGGGTTGCAGGGGGTGGTGTCGCCCGCGTACATCAATGCGTCGAATGAGCGGTTTACGTTTTACATCGTGGCCCTTGTCTTTATGTTCCTGGTGTATTTGATCTACAAACGGTTTGTCGATTCCCCGACCGGACGGGTTTGTATTGCCATTCGTGAAAACGAGGCCCGCGCGAAGATGCTCGGTTACAACACGTTTTATTTCAAGGTGGTGGCCTTGACCATTTCGTCTATCACCGCCGCGCTCGCGGGCACGCTCCACGCCTTGTTCCAGCCCATCGTCAGCCCGGATGTGGCGAGTCTGGCGTTCACGATTTCGGCGTTATTGATGGTGTTGTTTGGTGGGGTGGGGACGTTGAGCGGGGCGATGATCGGTGCGGGGATTTTTAAACTGTTGTCGTATGGCCTGGATAAATATTTTGGCGAAAATGCGACGGTGGTGATCGGGCTGGTATATATTGCGATTGTGCTGTTTCTGCCGTTTGGGGTGGTGGGGACGTGGAATTTGAGGCGGGCGGAGTGGTTGAAGAAGAGGCAAAATGAGGGGAAATTAGAAGCTGGATGATTGAACATTGCTGGTTCTAACGGAATTTGTAGTTTTCCCAGCGGCGATGAATAGGAATTCATCGCCTGATAGGAAAAACGGGTTGAAACCCGTTAGGGGAACGCTCTCGCAACCGGTTTCAACCGGTTTTCTCAGACCCCGAATTCCTATTCGGTGGACTCGCCGCCACACAACCTTTCAAAAAGGAGCAGGTTTTTATCCGCACGCCCTTAACGAACCTTCGTAGGGGTCATCTTTTTATCCAGATGCTCTTAACGAAACTTCGTTAAGGGCATCTTTTTATCCAGGTGACCTTAACGAAGATTCGTGGGGGTCATCTTTTTATCCAGACGCCTTTAACGAACCTTCGTAGCACCCATCTTTTTATTCAGGAGACTCCATAATAAAACGACGAATTGAGCGTTGAACCCATAAATCCCTTTGAACGCCCGTCACAAAGCGGGCGTTTTGCGTCCTTATGGAATTACTAAAAAGGAGTTTAACAGATGGCAAATGAACGTACCTATCCGATATTACCGTGTCGCGAACTGGATGAGGCGATAGCATTTTATGAGACCCTCGGTTTCAAACGAACCTATCGCCAACTCCGGCCCAATCCGTATGCCGTCGTGGCGCTGGAAGACATCCACATTCATCTGTTTGGGATGGAGGGATTCAATCCTGCCGATTCGTATGGGAGCGTCATCATTGTGGTGCCTGACCCCGACTCGCTTTACCAAACCTTTGCGGCGAGATTACGCGAAAGGTTTGGCAAAATTCCGGTGGCCGGCATCCCGCGCATTTTACGCCCCCGCAAAAAATATGGCACCGTCCGAGGGTTTACGGTGATTGACCCCGGCGGAAACTGGCTGCGCGTGGTCAAACTGGGCGATTCGGAAGAGGACGCCGCCGAGGAGAAAGCGGAAGGGTTGGCGCAAATCACGCTGGTGGCCGCACGGTTGGGCGATGCGCGTGGCGATGATGCCCTTGCCCTCAAAACGCTTGAAAACGGGTTAACACGCTTTCCAAATGCTCCCGCCCTTGAACGGGTGCAGGCCTATCTCTATCGCGCGGAATTAGCCCTTCGGCTCCATCACCCGGACCTGGCGCGCACCTCGCTTCACCTGGCGATGGAGATTGCGCTAACCGACGAAGAACAGGCGATAGTTGCGGATGAGATAACGCATGTGACCCAGCTTGTTCACCAACTTTGAGGAAGTGACTTGAGGAAATGATGATGAATCAAACAGAACTTGAAACCTTTGTTGCCGGATTGGAAAACGTCCAACGCGAAGACAACTACGGCTACGTCTTCTATTTCGTTGGCGATGATCACCGCCTGTCGTTCGTCACGCTTGCGAATTCCGACAATGACTACGACAACGTCTCCAATCTCAATCGGGAGGGCGTCTTCCGCGTCAACATCGGCGTCAGCAAAGCGACGTTTAACACCCTCCTGGGCGAATTTGTTTCCGAGGTGGATTACACCACATTCAATGTCTTCCTTCCCCATCCTGACTACGCCAAACAGCACTACCTCTGCATCCTCAACCCCTCCGGCGAAAACGTCGAAACCACGAAGAAGCTGATCATGGAGGCCCATTCCATTGCCGCGACTCGTCTCGAACGCCTGGTGAAAAAATAAACGAATCAAGCAGTCAGACAGCGATTCGGCCACATGTCCTCACCCTGAAATGTTCCTCATCCCGCCAGTGACGCCCCCCGGCGATTATCCGTTTACGGTCACGACTTAGTCTCACTCGCTTTTGCTTTGTAGTGGCGATTTTAATCGCTCCGAAACACAAACGACTGAAGTCGTCACTACAATATTGTGATCTGCTGAATTTAGTTATGCCAACATCCTCTTTTTCCGCCATCGCTATTGCCAATCCCAATTTGGCGTGCATCTAATAAATTGACGTTGCTTTGAATCAAAAAAGAAGGATGAGCTAAAACTCATCCTTCTTTTTTTTTTTGAATGTTTTGTGGTTAGGCGGTAACGGCTTCGGCTTGTTTGATGGCTTCGAGTTCGAGGTGGAGGCCGACTTCGGTGCCGACTAACAGGCCACCGGTTTCGAGCGCCTGGTTCCAGGTCAGACCCCACTGGGTGCGGTCAATCTTGCCGTTGGCGATGAAACCAGAGCTGATCGTTCCCCAGGGGCTTTTGGCCTGCCCGGTGAATTCTACGTCGAGGACGACGGGGTTGGTCACGTCGCGGATGGTGAGGTTGCCGTGAAGTTTGCCGGTGGTGGCGGAGAGAACTTCCACGCGGGTGCTTTCAAAGGTCAGAGTGGGGTATTCACCAACGTTGAAGAAATCGGGGGATTTGAGGTGCCCGTCGCGTTGTTCGTTGTTGGTGTTGATCGAGCTGGCGTCAATTTTAGCGGTGACGCTCGATTTTTCGGGGTGGGTTTCGTCGTAATTTAATTGAACTTCAAACTTGTTGAAGTAACCGCGCACGGTGAAAATTCCCATGTGCTTGGTGGTGAAGCTAACTTCGCTGTGGTTGGTGTCTGCGTTCCAGGACATTGTGAGGCTCCTTAAAGGGGGTTTTGGGTTAAGTCAAAGAAACTTTTGATAGAGATGTTTTCTGACATCGCTATGTTGTTTTTTTGTTTGATACCCTTATGATACCGGGGGAGCGTGACGGGGAGGTAAACGGAAGCGTGAACGTTTGCGTAAACAAAGGCGGGAATTGTGCCCCTTTTCAGAGAATGATTTGTTCGATTTGGTGCAGGAGAACTTTCCTGCCGCCCTCTTCGGCCATGGCACGGGCTTGGGCGAGGGTGGCGCGGGCTTCCGCGGGGGGAAGGAGCGGGGCGAGCCAGATACGGATTTGGGCGGCGAGGTGGTGGATGCCGAGGGTGTCCGCGCGGGCGAGGGCGGATGATAGGCGGTGGATCGCGAGCGGGGCTTCCCCCTTTTGGCGGGCGACCAGGCCCAGGTTCGCCGTTAGCCCCGCGAGGCGTTCGGGGTTGGCGAGGCGTTGGGCAAATTCCAACCCCTGTTTGAAGTGGTCTTCGGCTTGATCCAGATGTCCATCAGCGAGTTCAATCTCTCCCAGTGTGGAATGGAGATAGGGGAGCATGGGGAGATTGCCGCAGGTTTCGGCGAGGTGCAGGCCGAGCTGGGCATGGTCTCTTGCGGTTTGGCGGTCTCCCAGAAGGAGCAGGTGGTAGGCCAGATTGTTGTGGGAGAGGGTCTGCCATAGGGCCGCGCGGTCGCCTTCGATTTCGGTGGCGAGGGCGAGGGCTTGTCGGTAACGCGAAATGGCTGTGGGCAGGTCTCCTTGTTGGGCCGCGATGTTGCCTAATTCAAAGGTCGCGGGGGCCAATTCGGACGGGTCTTCGGAGCGGTAGGCCAGGGTTTCGGCTTTTTTCAAATGTTCAATTGCCCCGGCTAAATCTGCCCCTTCGAGGGAGAGGGCGGTTCCCCACTGAAATTCGGCAAAAAATTCGTTTTCGGGAATTTTGCCTGCCAGGACTTCCTGGGAGAGGGCGATGACTTCATGATACCGCCCTTGCGTGACGAGGGAACGCCCTAAAGCAAGGCGAGCCTGATCGGCGCGGACACGGTCTTTGCTGGCGAGTTTTAAGGCGGTTCGGTAATTTTCAGAGGCTTGGGCGGGGACGCCGCCTAACTCTTGCGCTTCTCCGAGGGCGAGATAGAGGTCGTATTTTTGATGTTCGGGCGTACCGGTCAGGGCGAGTTCGTATAAGCTGATGGCTTCGCGCCAGGCGGCGAGGCGTGCGGCTTGTTTCCCGGCCTGGAAGGCGTAGGGGGCGGCTTGTTGAACGGCATAGCCTTCGGCGTAGTGGAAGGCGAGAAGCCCGGCGACTTCTTCCCGGTGGGGGTGCATTTTTTCGAGCGTTTCGGCGACGCGGCGGTGGAGCATCCGGTGACGGGCTTCTCCCACTTCCCGCCAGGCGACCTCCATTGTGAGGATGTGGTCAATCGTAAATTGCCAGTCTTTGAGGGGAATGACCAACCCGGCGGCACGGAGTTCGTCGAGGGCATCCAGGGCGGCGGATTCGGAGAGGCCGGAGGCGCGCTGAACCAGGTCGAAATCGAATTTTCGCCCGACGACGACGGCCACATCCAGGATGCGGCGGGCTTCTTCGGACATTTTGAGCAGGCGGGATTGAATGAGGCTGTAAACGGTTTGGGGGACGATGGGGTCGGCGGATAGGGCGGCGGGGTTTAAGCCATCGGCGGATAAAATGCTTTGTTCGCGGGCGTAGCGCACGAGTTCGGCGACGACGAGGGGGTTGCCCTCGCTCATGCGGGTGAGCCACTCTGCGAAGGAAGCGGCGGCGCTGGGTACAGCGGCGGTGCTGAGTACAGCGGCGCTGGGTACCGAGGCATTGGGGACGAGGGTATGCGCCAGGGTTGCGAGGTCCGCCGGGGCGAGGCGATTCAGCGAGAGCCGGGCGAGACGATTTTCGCGGGTTAAGGTTTGCAGGAAAGCGCCGAGGGGCGAGCGCGCAGAAGGCGGGCGGCTGGTGGCGAGAAAGGTTACGGGCACGTGTTCGGTATTTCGCAGAAAGTAGCCTAATAAAGCCAGGGTGGATTCGTCGGCCCATTGCAAATCGTCGAGGAAGAGGATGAGGGGATGTTGGCGCGCCAGTGCGGCGATAAACCGGGTGAGACCCTCCCACAGACGGGACTCCGAGGAAGGGGCGGGGAGACCGGGCATGCCCGGGCGCGGCGAGGTGTCCCCCTGTCCGGTGGCGGGGGCTAATTCTGGCAGGAGACGCGCCGTTTCTTCCACCCAGACAGGGGCGAGCATCCACCCCGCGCGCAGTTCCGGCCAGGCAGGGTGGTGAAGCAGGCCGCGGAGGGCTTCAATGATGGGTTGGTAGGGGAGGGACTGTTCGAGTTCGCGGGCGATGCCGGTGAGGATCAGGGCGTCGGATTGGGCGGTAAATTCTTCGGCGAGGCGGGTTTTTCCGATGCCGGGTTCGCCTTCGATGAGGAGAAGTTGGTGGTTGGGGACCCGGTCGCGCAGGTGTTGAAGTTCATCGGCGCGGCCTACGAACGGAAGGGTGTGAAGGGATGAAATCGGCGAGGGTGGTAGGGCGACGGGTTGGTGGGTGAGATGGGGTTGTGACGCAAGGCGGGTGAGGATTTGGTTGGGTTCCGGGATGGCGAGGGTGTCGGTGATGATGGCGTCGTAGAGTTTGCGGGTTTCGGCCATGGGGGGGACGCCCATTTCTTCGTCGAGGAGTTCGCGGAGTTTGTCGTAGCGGCGCACGGCTCCTGCGCGGTCGCCTGCGAGGTAGTGGAGGCGGAGGGCGGTGCGTTGCAGGTCTTCTTGTAGGGGGTCGAAGAGGAGGGCGCGGTCGATGGTGTCGAGGGCGGCGCGGTATTCCTGTTGGGTTTCGTGGAGTTGGCTGAGGGTAGTGTATCCGCGGATGGTGAGGCGGCGAAAGTGTTCGGCCTGGGAGATTTGCCAGTCGTCGAAGGCGGCGCTGTCGGCGATGGAAAAACCTTCGAGAAACTCCCCCCGATAGAGGGCGAGGGTGTTGTTCAGGGCGGTGAGGGCGAGGGCGGGGGTGGGGAAGGCGGCGATGGGCGTTTGGAGATTCGTGTGGAAGGTGCGGGCGTCCACCTCGAAGGTGGCGGCGAGGGCGAGTTCGGTGTCGTTGACGAGGAGATATTCGCCCAGCGATTTTCGCAGGCCGTAGAGGGTGGTGCGGAGGGTTTGTTGGGCGCTGATACGGTCGAGTTCAGGCCAGAGGAGGGCGAGGAGATGGTCGCGCGGTTGGGGGTCCGGGTTGGCGGCGAGGTAATAGAGGAGGGCGCGGCTTTTGCGGCGGGTGATTTGAAGCGGCTGTTGGTTCAGCAGGATGTGCGGTGAGCCGAGGAGACGGATGGAGAGCATGGGAGGTTAATTGGCAATTGTGAATTGTGAATTGTGAATTGTGAATGGACGAGGTGGAGGGTGGGAGGCTTACGTTCTGCGCTTTACGTTCTATGCCTGGCTTTGGAGGAGTTCGAGGGTGCGAGTGTGGTTGGCGTAGTGGCCGCGGTAGGAGGGGGGGAGGAGGGCGGCGATTTGGCACATGATTTCGGTCGTGTATTCTTGGAGGGCTTCGTCGCGGTTTTGTTTGGGGAGGGGAGGCAAGGAAAACGGGGTACCGACGTGGACGAAGAGGTCGAGTTTTTGGAAGTGTTTGAGGCGATAGGCGACGAGGTCGTCTTCGGTGCCATGCATGGCGGTGGGGAGGATCGGGACGCCTCCCCGCGCGGCCAGGTACGCGGCTCCCGGTTTGCCTTCGAGAAGGGTTTTGGTGCGGGAGCGGGTGCCTTCGGGGGCGATCACCAGTAAGCCGCCTTTTTTGAGTTCGGTGTACATGTGTTTAAGGAGGCGCACGTCGGGGTTTTCCCGATCAATCCATAGGATGCCGACTTTGTTGCCCACCCAGCGTTTCCAATGGGTTTTGTAGTGTTTGTCGGCGACGATGACGATGAGGTCGTCCCGTTTGGCGATGTGGTAGAGGAGGGCGATGTCGAGGGCGCCGAGGTGGTTGGCGACGACGACGTAGTTGCCTTCCCGTTGGGCGACGATTTCACCAGTGATGGTGATGCGGGAAGTGAGTTTGAAGAAAAGGTGGACGAAAAAGAGGATGAGTTTGCGGGCCATAGGATGAAGTGGGGTTGCAATGGAAGATGAATTGATTTTATCATTCTCGGTATCGGTTTTCCCGGTTTCATGCTGGTAAAATAAACAGGTCTCTTTTTTCGGAACTACTCTAGGCTGAATAGTTACGAAAAATCAGTGTAACTTCTCAGGCTCGGAGAGAAGTTACATACCATCGTAACTTCTGCTGGCGAAAACGTTACGACACTTTGGCTTTTTCGGAATGAACGGGAGTTGTACCTGTTGAAAATGAAAGAGCCACATTATCCCATTGTTAAGGAAGTTGAATGGCTACATTTTTGTATCCCTTGTTTACGATTGCTTTGTTGTGGTTATTTTTTCGGTTGTGGCGCTTGCGAAAAAATAACCAATCGATAGCGGCGGGGGTTCTCATTTTGCAATTGGTGATTTTTTGTTGGGCGTTTGATGGGGTGATCCTTTCGTTGGGGCGTTTTTCCGAGGATGATCTGTTGATGAATATGAGTCATGCCCGGTTGGTGTTACGCAATCTGTTTGTCCCGTTGTTGTTGGTGACGGGGTATGAGTTTGCATCGCGGGGGGAGGTTCCAGGGTTTCAAAATAAAATCATTCGTCTCGTCGTCTGGTTGATTTCATTGAGTCTGACCGGGTTTACCGGATTCATCGAATGGCAACTGCGCGATGATTTGTTTTTGAGAGAGTTTATGGGGGTGGTGTTGTATGATCATGTTTACGGGTTTCCCCCGTTTCTCTCGGTTTTGGTTTTTATTGTGCTCACGCTGATGGGGGTGTTAATCTGGCGCAAATTAAAATGGGTTTGGGTGTGGGTAGGGGGCTTGATCGCTGTGATGGCTAGTTTATTTCCGCTTCTGGCGTTTGCTCCCCTCGTTGCCGCAGGGGCACAGGTGGTTTTGGCGAGTTGTCTCGTCGCAACGGAACGGCGTTTGTTGGCTCCGGATTATTCACTAACAGAAGGCGAGTTGGAATCTCGTATTAGCCAGGTAACAACTGGAAGGAGTAAGAAAAGATCATGAAAAGTAAAAGAATTTTATTGTTGGGGTTAGTCTTCATCGTAGCGATGAGTTTGGCCGGAATGGCCCTGGCCAGCGCGGCAAAAGTTAGCGCTAACCAGAATACGTCGGCCTCATCGGCGATCAACTTTCAGGTAGTGGAGACTCCCGATGGCGGGTTAATGCCCGCAGAAATTTTGTTGGTGGATGATGATGACAATATCCCCAATGTGCTCCCCACCTATGTGCAAATTCTGGAGGCGTTGGGCTATTCCTATCATATTTGGGATACCGGGAATTCTGACGTAGAGCCAGATTTGGCAACGTTGAGCCAGTACCGGGCGGTCATTTGGTTTAGTGGGGATGAACTTGGCGGGGCAGCAGGGCCAAGTTCGACTTCCGAAGCAGAGTTGGCGGCATATCTGGATAGTGGTGCGTGCATGTTTTTATCCAGCCAGGATTATTTTAAAGATCGGGGGCTGACTCCTTTCATGCAAAATTATCTAGGTGTGGCCAATGTTTCCAATGATTTGGGCGATTACCTTGCCGTTCAAGGCGTTGGCTCGGTGTATAGCAACTTAGGGCCGTATTCTTTGACCTATCCATTTACGGATTATTCTGACATTGTGGTCCCTGATACTTCCGCTCAGCTTGCTTTTCAAGGCATTAGCCCAAATACAAATCCCGCGGGGATTTATAAAGACGGTGGTGTATTTAAAACGACTTTCCTGGGCTTTCCGCTCGAAGCTATTCCTTCGATCTTCGATCAGAGTCAAGTCGTCAGCCGATTTTTGCTGGATTGTTTTGACGATGATGTGATGTTGGTGGATGACGATGATAATGACCCGGATGTGTTGAGCTATTACTCCTTGATCTTAGATCAGCTCGGGGTTCATTATTCGATTTGGGATACGGATAATTCCGATTCCGAACCCTCCGCGGCCGACCTGGCCAGTTACGAGGCCGTTGTCTGGTTTACGGGAGATGAGTTTGGTGGGTTTGCAGGGCCGGGGGCGCAAAGTGAGACGGAGTTAGCGAACTGGTTGGACAATAATAATGCTTGTTTTTTCTTGAGTAGCCAGGATTATCTTTATGATCGAGGGCTTACATCCTTTATGGCGACCTATTTGGGCGTCGAAGGCGGGGTCAGCGATGTTGTACAGACTGTTGTGACCGGGACGTTCGGGTACGGCGGGCTTGGGCCATACACGCTAACTCTCCCGATTTCACTCACCAATTATAGCGATGTCTTTACGCCGACCGTTTTCGCAGAAGAAGCGTTTATGGGCGATCAATCCGCAGAAGGCACGATTTCAAAGACCTTCGGCCTGAAAGATCAAGTCCTTGATCTTCGAGTCGGTTCCTCTCCAAGTAACTCCTCCGAGGTCAGTTTTGCGGCAGGCGTTTACAACGTGAATGCACTGTACCAAACCACCTGGCTTGGCTTCCCCTTTGAAGCACTTCCGACGAGCTTGGACCAGCTTCGCACGATGCACCGCTTCCTCGCGAATTGTTTCCCCTCAGATTTACAGACGACCAAAACCACCTCTGATCCGGTGGTGGATCAAGGAGAAACCTTCACCTATACCGTTTCCGTTGTCAATCATGGCCCACACCGCGCAACCAATGTCATCGTTCAAGACTTTATTCCAGCACAGGTGAATGTTGAAGCTGTTTATGTTTCCCCCGCGGTGACCTGTAGCCCCGCCCCGAATGCAAACCTGACCTGCTCCATTGGAGAGATGGCCGTCGGCCAGCAGGAAGACATCCAAATCGTCGTCACCCCCACATCGGCGGGGGGTATCACCAATTTTGCCTTTGCGACGAACTTTGGCGCTGATCCTGACCCGGCAGATAACAGCACCAGCGTCTTCGTCCGTGTGCTTGCTCCCGGTGACACCAGTCTCTATCTGGATCGCGTCACCCCGAACACCAGTGAAAACACCACCAACCGTAACCTTCAAATTCTGGGTGCCAACTTCCAGTCGGATACTCAACTCTATTTGAACGGCGAGTTGTTCATCACCCGCACGTTTGATTCCGACTACCCTGACGCCATCATCAGCGCGACCCTACCCGTTGGGTTTCAGCCCGGGTCGTATAACATCCAGGTCGAAAATATCACCAATACCGATGCGGCAGGGCTATTCAATGGCCTGGTCGTGTACGATCCCAGTAGCCTGAGCCTCGATGCGATGACCCCGCCCATCGGGCCAAATGACCGGCCTGTGGTGCTGGACCTTTTCGGGAATGGTTTCTCGCCAGAGACGGGTGTCAAGCTCATCGACTCGAACAATTCCCAAATCTATTACCCCCTCCTCACCGCGGGTTTAATCTCCGAGCATCATGTCCGGGCGATAGTGCCGTATGGTGTCACCGCGGGGACGTATGATGTAGAAGTCTTTAACCCCCAAGGGTACACGGACACGCTGACCTCTGCCTATCAAGCGCTTGAATGGTCCACTGCCGATGATCTGTTCGCGATGGATTTTGACATCTACACCATCCCAGCCAGCCCACGCGAAGGCCAAGATGTGACGGTCGGTCTTACCGTGCGACGGAGAACGGGTGACTATGCCTTCTATGATAAAGACCCCGTCACCGTTACCGTGGAGATGGAAATTTCTCTGGATGGGACGCCCGTCAGCACCCTCAACCATACCGAGATCATCAGCCCCAACAGCACGATCTCGACCACCTTCCCCTGGACGGCGGATTCCGCAGGGGACTACGTCCTCACGTTCAACCTCACCTCCCCCGAACTCAATCCCGACACCGTTCCAGAAAACAATGTCGTCAGTCGAACTGTCGAGGTATTGCCACCCTCAACGGATATATTCGCTCCTGAAATCCTGAACGTGACCGTAAATTCGGGGGCTATCGTCACCAACAAACCTCAAATCGTCATCAACACCTCCGCCACAGACATCGGCAGTGGCACGGCATACATCTATTACATCGATTATGCCTTTGATCGCAACCTCGGCGATTGGATGCCGGTCAAACGCGTCGGGTGGATTCCGTTTGAGAATGGGGTAGATGTGGATGCGTTGTTGGAATCCACGACCGGGGTGCATTACATCCAGGCCTGGGTCTCCGACCACGCGGGGAACGTCTCCCAACCGAAATCCACCTTCATCAACCTCATCCCCCCGAAAAACGGCATCGTCCACGACGGCGGACAGGTCTTCCGGTTATATCTTCCTCCGGGGGTTAATATGCAGATCGACCTCACCTCCCTGGTGGGGGATGCGGACATTTTCGCCTGGAATTCCGGTGGCGACCTCGTGGCCGCGGCGTTTGGCTCCAACCCGTTTGAACAGATCAACATCAACGCCGGGGCGAATCCGCCAGGAATCTACCAGATTGATGTGTATGGGTTTGATGACACAAGCTATTGGTTTGAAGCCAGCTTCAGCCTCACGCAGGAAGACCCCGCGGCGACGGACGAGGTACAAGGACATGTCAAAGGCTCGGATACCCCCCTCCAGGTTGTCGATAATAACCCGGGCGAAGATGTGAACTTCCCCTTCCCGCCCACCGGATGGACGATCTATCTGCCGATTGCGATTCGCTAAACGCCCTTGCCCTTGGAGCGCCTCGCTTCCAGAGCGTTTAGGATAGTTTTCAGACAAGCCCCCCAGGAATTTACCAATCCCAATTCCTGGGGGGTTTTCGTTGGTTTCGTTATGCGATAAGATAAAAGGGTGCTCTTTTTGATATACTCTCATCGGTAAATTTATATGACCTCAAACTGGCAATCTTACATCCCTGATTACCTCGTACAACAAATCAAAGATCACCCAGAGGCGAATCTTTTGGGTCAATCACAACGCTTTGATGCGGTTGTGCTTTTTGCCGATGTTTCCGGGTTCACCGCCATCAGCGAAGCCCTGGGAAAAAGTGGCCGAAGCGGTACGGAAGAACTGACGACCATCTTAAACACCTACTTCGACCCCATGATCGATCTGATTCGCTCATACGGCGGCATCATCGGAAAATTTGGGGGCGACGCGATGACGGTGTTATTCCCATACACGCCACAAAATCAGCAACTCGTCGTCCATCAAGCCATCCAATGCGCCCTGGATATGCAAGCGCGCATGTCTGACTACAAAGCCATCCCGACGAGCGCGGGTATCTTTGAATTGGCGATGAAAGCGGGCCTGTCCGCGGGGACGCTGTTTTCGACCGTGGTAGGGGACCCGGACGTACGCCTGGAATACATCATTGCAGGTCTCGCCCTCGATCATTGTGCGGAAGCGGAACATCACGCCACCCGCGGGGAAGTTGTCATGCACGATCACCTGGAGACGCTGGCGGAGGGCATCGAGGTCAGCGAACGCCGCGCGGGGTTCAGTCTGGTCTCGGGCGTGTGTCCCCGTCCGGGCGGGGCATTTCAGCCAGTCCTGGGGGCGTTATCCGAACAAGCCGTCGAAACCGTTTCCGTATTTTTACACCCCACCATCAGCGCACGGGTGCGCGAGGAGTTGACCAGTTTTATCAACGAGCACCGGAAAGTGACCGTGCTGTTTGTGCGGTTTGAAAATCTGGACTACGAACACGATCCGGAAG
>WBZL01000747.1_pt1 | contig 36036 bp, 24 predicted proteins | sample 5204291 | NCBI WGS metagenome assembly WBZL01 (sample SAMN12344345, study PRJNA552823) | activated sludge metagenome | biome: Activated sludge suspended growth; feature: Nitrification reactor; material: Wastewater; isolation source: activated sludge from nitrification reactor of wastewater... | reverse complement strand
CAGGCACTGCCCTATTATGATTTTGTATTTAGTCCTCGTCGCGCCAATCTGTCCCAGTTAAGTGCTGTTACAAAAGCTACAGTTACCTATTTGCCATTCGCTTATAACCCAGCCGTGCATTATCCAGCACAGGTTCCAATCGACGAGCAGCAGATGGGCAGTGATATTCTTTTTGCGGGGGGGGCAGATGACAATCGAGTACCCTGGATGGAAGCATTTATCAAGGCTGGTATGGATGTGAAGTTATATGGGGGCTATTGGGAGCGATATCCTGCAACCCGGCCTTACGCCTACGGTCATGCTGATTTGGCTCTTTTACGCCACTTGGTTCCAAGCAGTAAAATCAACCTAGGTTTGGTAAGGCAGGCGAACCGGGATGGTCATGTTATGCGTAGTTTTGAAATACCGGCAATGGGTGGTCTGTTGTTGGCAGAAAACACGAAAGAACATCGTGGGTTGTTTGGGGCAGAGGGAGAGGCTGTCTTGTATTTCAATAATTATGAAGAGGCTGTAGCGCAAGCAAAATGGTTGCTAGCTCATCGTAATGAACGACGGCGATTGGCAACGGCCGTTTATTACCTCATTACAAATGGCAACCATACCTATGCAAATCGGCTACAAACGATTATCGACATTATTAGGAGTAAGCACTAATTGAACAAAAAACCACGCATAGCAATTGTCTTGCCAGGCATTCAATATGGAGGGGGCGTGCCAACAATGGCGACGTTTTTATATCAGCAATTGTTACAAGACGATCACTATCAACCTACACTCATTTCCCTAGCCATGTCATCACACGATGAGCATAGTGTACGCTTGCTTTCGCCTAAAAGCTGGCTTCGTGGGGTGCAGGTGCGGCAAGGCGAGTCGAATGGCCTGCCTGTTACGTTTGTAGGTGCATTTCTTGCTGAATTAGAATGGCAACGATACCAATATCGGAAAGTACTGGCATCTTTACTAGCTGAATACGATTTGATACAAGTAGTAGCAGGGACGGCGTTATTAACAAAAGCTGTTTACCCTACAAATATTCCAGTCTGCCTTTATGTTGCCACAACGGTTGAACAGGACAATGAGAGCTATCGCGCTCAGCTTCGCGGTTGGCGTGCAATCTGGACTACGTTAATGACTTACAACAACAAGCACATTGAGCAGAAAATACTACCTCAAATTGATCGAGTCTTTGCAATCAGTCATTATACTTACAATCAATTAAAAGCAGCCGTCACTTTCCCCAACCTTATACTTGCCCCGCCTGGTACAGATATCAAGGTTTTCACCCCTGCAAACACTTATCAGTCGAACGGTTATTTGCTAGCTGTGGGTCGTTTAGCTGATCCACGCAAAAACTGCCGCATGTTGCTGCATATATACCACCAGTTACGCCAACACTGTGTCCAGCCGCCCCGGTTGCGATTGGTTGGACAGGCACCGGCTGCTGCTGATTGGGTATTAGCTGAAGAATGGGGGATCACTCCTTATATTGATGTTTTTCCATATGTTTCGTCAAAGCAAGAATTAGCTGAGCACTATCGTCAAGCATCGCTTTTTCTCCTGACATCGGACGAAGAAGGGCTAGGCATTGTTGTAGTGGAGGCGATGGCCTGTGGCTTACCTGTTATTGCGACACGCTGTGGAGGCCCAGAAACAACAGTGGTTGAGGGAGATACTGGCTATCTTGTCCCTGTTGGCAACATTGAAGCCTTCTCTACCCGAATTGAACAGATGTGGAAACAGCCAAAGCTGCGCCAACAAATGGGGAAACGCGGACGCAATCGAGCTGTAGCACATTTTAGCTTGGCTGCTACCGGCCGCATCTTTTTGTCTCATTACAAGGATATGCTTCAAGCCAACTAGCCTCATGCGAATCTTGCAGCTCTCTCCCTATTACCAACCCGCTTACCGATATGGTGGGCCAGTTAAATCTGTACATGAGCTAAACAAAGCATTAGTGCAGGCTGGCGTTGATGTCACCGTATTTACAACCAATATTGACGGTGAGCAAGAGTTGAACGTCCCTTTAGAGGAAAGGGTAGGCATAGATGGAGTTAAGGTTTATTACTATCCCGTGCAAAAGCCACGCAGCTATATCTACAGTTCTCGACTTAAACACGCGCTACAAGCCCATTTGCCCACGTTTGATCTTGTCCATATTCATGGATTATATCTCTATCCAACGGCCGTTACTGCCCGCCTTTGCCGCCATTACCAGATACCTTACCTTATTTCGCCCAGGGGAATGCTTGATAAATATGCTATGCAGATGGGAAATAGGATCAAAAGAGGAATCAAGCACACTTACCTCCATTTGATTGAACGTTCCAATTTGGATGGTGCGACAGCCCTGCATTTCACAACAGAAGAGGAGCGTCGGCATAGTCTGTATCTATGCAGCGAAGAACGCTCACTCATTGTGCCGAACTCGTTGAATACAGATGAGTTTAGGTACATACATGAGCCAACAAAGACAGAAGAAACAGGTGTAAAGACCATCTTGTTCTTAAGCCGCATTAATCCCAAAAAAGGGCTAGATATTCTAATCCCTGCATTTGCCAAGATCGTAAAACAGCATTCACGGGTTCGTTTGCGTCTTGTCGGTCCAGATGATACAAACTACTTTGCCGAGATACAGCAATTAATTGCTCATTACCAAATACAACCTTACGTGAATTATGATGGGATGTTATTGGGGGAAGAAAAAACAAGAGCTTTTGAGCAGGCATCCCTCTTTGTGCTACCCTCATATTCCGAAAATTTCGGCAATGTGGTGATTGAGGCATTAGCATGTGGAACGGCCGTTATTATCTCTAATCGCGTCAACATTTATCCCGAAATTCAGAAAGCAGATGCAGGTCTTGTGGTTCGTTGTGACGTAGACGAATTAGCCGATGCGATCCTGGAGCTGTTAGAAAACCCCAAACGAGCCGCACAAATGGGGAATCGTGGTAAAAATTTAGTAGAAGCACATTACTCTTCAGAAAACGTTGCCCGACAGATGCTAGTTGGTTATCAAGCTATTGTGAAATCAACACATTGAGTTAGAAATTTATCAAAGAGCAGTTAACAACGGAGTATTAGATATGACCACAACGATTTTAGGAATCAATGCCTATCACGGCGGGGCTTCCGCCACATTGATCAGAGACGGCCAACTTGTTGCCGCCGTGGAAGAAGAACGGTTTACTCGGCAAAAATATTGGGCGGGTTTTCCCGTGCAATCCATTCAATACTGTCTGCAAGAAGCCGGCATCACCGCCTACGACCTTGACCACGTTGGCGTTTCCCGCAACCCCAGCGCCAACCTCATCAAAAAGGTGCGCTACGTGTTGACCCAGCGACCCAGCCTGGGGCTGCTGCGCGGTCGCTTGAAAACGGCCTCCAAGGCCAGCGACCTCCGCAGCCAGCTTGCCGAGGCACTTGGCCTGGATGCCAACAGCATCCGCGCCGAGTTCCACAACGTCGAGCACCATCGTGCCCATATGGCAAGTGCCTTCTTTGTCTCCCCCTTTGAAGAAGCCGCCATTTTGTCGGTAGATGGGATGGGTGATTTTGTCAGCACCATGAGCGGACGCGGCAGCGGCACGCAAATGGAAGTGGATGAAACGGTCAACTTCCCCCATTCGCTGGGCTACTTCTACACCATGATCAGCCAATGGCTGGGCTTTCCCAAATACGGGGATGAGGGCAAGGTGATGGGGCTGGCACCGTATGGCGAACCGCGCTATATGGACAAGATGGCGCAGGTGCTGCGGTTACAGCAAAACGGCCGTTTTGAACTCAACCTCGACTACTTCACCACCTTTGCCGACGGCGACCTGATGAAATGGGACGGCGGCTCGCCCACCATCCCCCTGCTGTTTAGCAACAAGCTCGTCACCCTGCTCGGCGAACCCCGCCAACCCGACGAACCGCTGACAAAATACCATGAAGACATCGCCGCTTCGCTACAACACATGCTGGAAAAAGCCGAAATGGACATCGTCTGCCACCTACAGAAGCAAACCGGGCAGACCAACCTGTGTATGGCTGGTGGAGTCGCCCTCAACAGTGCCTTCAACGGCAAAATCTTGCCCAATACCCCCTTCCAAGAAATTTACATCCAGCCGGCCGCCGGAGATGCGGGAACCTCCCTCGGTGTTTGCTACTACATCTATCACCAAATACTCGGCAACCCCCGCAACTTTGAGATGACCGATTCCTACACCGGCCCATCCTACTCCAACGAGGCCATTGAAAAGGCACTCCAACAGGCCAATTTGGTAGGACGTGCGTTAGATGATGATGCGTTGTGCAATCAGGCCGCCGAATTTGTTGCCAATCGCAATGTCGTTGGCTGGTTTCAGGGACGCATGGAGTGGGGCCCCCGCGCATTGGGCAACCGCAGCATCATTGCCGACCCGCGCTTTGCGGAAACAAAGGATATTCTCAATGCTCGCATCAAACGGCGGGAAAAATTTCGGCCGTTTGCCCCCGCCGTTCTCGCCGAAGCCACCGGGAAGTACTTTGACCAATCCTACCCTGACCCCTTTATGCTCAAGGTCTATAACGTGCTGCCTGACAAACACGATGTCATTCCGGCCGTTACCCATGTAGATGGAACGGGGCGGCTGCAAACCGTTGAGGAACATGTCAACCCACGCTATTATGGCTTGATCAAGGCTTTTGGTGAAAAAACGGGTGTGCCAGTCATTCTAAACACCTCCTTCAATGAAAACGAACCCATTGTTTGTACACCTCAAGAAGCCATTGATTGTTTCCAACGCACCAAAATGGATGTCCTGGTGATCGGTAACTATCTGGTTGAGAAGAAAGCATAATGGCAAAACTGTTGCTGCTCTCGCTGGTGTTTTCTCCTGACGGCGTTTCCACATCGGTGCTGATGAGCGAGCTTGCCCAGGAGCTACAGCAGGCGGGGCATGAACTGGTGGTGATGACCACCACCCCCCATTACAACGTTGAGCCGGAAGCGGTGGCGCGGCAGCCACTGCACCCCAAGTGGGGCAAGCTGCTGTATCAAAGCGACTATCACGGCATCCCCGTTTACCATGCCTCCATCCCGGTCAAGGGAAGCCGGGTGGGGGCGCGGCTGCTGGATTACCTGCGCTTCCACGCCATCAGCACCGTGGCCGCGCTGCGGCTGGCGCGGCAGTGCGAGGTCATCCTGGTGCCATCGCCACCGCTCACCATTGGCCTAAGTGCCTGGCTCATTCGCCTCATTCGGCGCATTCCGTTTATCTACAATGTGCAGGAGATTTACCCTGACGTTGCCGTGCATTTGGGCGTTCTCAAAAACCCTACGCTCATTCGCTTTTTTGAACTGCTGGAGAAATTTATCTATCGCCAATCCCACACCATCACCGTGATCTCGGAGCGTTTTCGGGAACGGCTGCTGGCAAAGGGGGTTGACCCCAAAAAGCTGGTGGTGATTCCCAATTTTGTGGATACCGAGTTTGTGACCCCTGGCTCACGCCACAACCCGTTTTCGCGGCAGCACCAGCTTGATGACAAGTTTGTGGTTTTGTATGCGGGCAACATTGGGCTAACCCAAAACTTTGAGACCATCTTGGCGGCGGCGCAACAGCTAACGGAGTTACCCGATGTGCGTTTTCTGGTGGTGGGTGATGGAACGCGGCGGGAATGGCTGGCGGAACAGTTGGCAAAGGGTACGTATCCGAATGTGGTGCTGCTGCCCTATCAGCCGCGCTCGGTGGTGCCACAAATTTATGCCACTGGGGATGTGTGTTTAGTGCCTTTGAAGCGGGGAACGGGCAAAGAAACCTTTCCATCCAAAATCTATACGATTATGGCGGCCAAACGGCCGGTTATTGCCGCCACTGACCCCGATTCTGAACTAGCCGATCTGGTTAACCATGCCGATTGTGGCTGGGCGATTGCGGCTGAAGATGTGGCGGCACTGGCTCAGGCCGTGCGGGCGGCGTATGCCGATGAGCAGCAGCGGCAGCAAAAAGCCGAGCAAGGGTATCGCTATGTGCTGGCGCACCATTCGCGGCAGGCGGTGGTCAAGCAATATGATCAGTTGATTCGGGATGTGGTGGCATCGAAGTTGAAGCAGTATGAGCAGCATAAGCCAATTGTCTCCTAAACGGGTTTTGGTAACGGGGGCAACGGGGGCGGTGGGGCCGGCTTTGGTGGCACTGCTGCTGGAGCGTGGCTATTTGGTGCGGGTGTTGCTGCGGGGGGAAAACGGCCGTTTTTCCCCCAACGTCGAAACCATCACCGGCGACATCACCGACCCCGCCGCCGTCCACCGCGCCGTTGCTGGCTGCCAACTGGTTTTTCACCTCGCCGCCAAGCTCCACCTTAACCCCACCGAAGCAACGGCCGTTAAGGATGCGTATCAGCATATTAATGTTGATGGCACCCGAAACGTCGTGGAAGCCGCTGCCGCCGCCAATGTCGAACGGCTCATCTTTTTCAGCACCATCAACGTCTACGGCACCACAACCCCGCCACAGGTATTTGACGAAACCAGCGTACCTCACCCCGAAACCATCTACGCCCAAACAAAATTAGCGGCTGAAAACATAGCTTTATCTCTTTGTTCACCCACAGGCGAGCCAAAAACTGTTATCCTACGGCTGGCTTCGGTATACGGAGCCAACATGAAAGGCAACTACGTCCAGATTTTACGCTGGATACAAAAAGGGCTTTTCATTCCGGTGGGGCAAGGCCAAAACCGCCGCACGCTCATCTTTGACCACGACCTGGCACATGCGGCTCTGCTGGCTGCAGAACACGCGCAGGCTCCCGGACAAATCTACAACGTGGCTGATGGGCAGCTTCATACCTTTCAGGAAATACTTGAAGCAATTTATCAGACACTAAACCGCAAGCCCTATCGCTTCACACTGCCACTCTGGCCTTTGCGCACAGGGCTGACGCTGATCGAGAAAACAGCCAACCTGGTGGGGCTGAACTCTCCCATTGCACCCATTCTTCTGGACAAACTAACTGAGGATATGGCCGTTTGCAGCCAAAAAATTCAGCGCGAACTTGGATTCGCCCCACAATACAATCTGGCAAATGGGTGGCAAATAACAGCAAACGCTTTAAACTATCCCTAAATCATTTGTAGTGATCCAGTAGGATATTATCATGATTCTTAGTCTTACCGCCGCAGTTCTGAGTTTTTTTGGCATTCAGGGTTTGCTTTGGTTAATCAAAAAACGCCAATTCCTGCTTGACATCCCCAATGAGCGCAGTTCCCATACCCAGCCCACACCACGCGGCGGCGGCGTTGTGATTGCCATCGTGACCATGCTTGGCCTCTGGATCACCTCCCTGTTCTCCCACAACATGCAATCCAGCCTCATCCTTAGCTATTCCGCCGCTGCCCTTTTGGTAGCAACCGTTAGCTGGGTTGATGATTTTCGCCCACTTTCCAACCGGCTCCGCTTTGGCGTCCACATCCTGGCGGCACTCATCGTCATCGCGGGTGTTGGCTATTGGCAAACGTTCAATCTGCCCATTTTTGGCAACATCTCCATTGGCTTTTTAGGCATTCCCTTCACCCTGGTTTGGGTTGTCGGGCTAATCAATGCCTATAATTTTATGGACGGCATTGATGGGCTGGCCGGTACGGTAGCACTCATTGCTGGCAGTGCCTGGGCCTTGATTGGGTATTATTATGGCTCCCCTGTTGTGGTTGACCTGGGATTGCTGGTGGCCGCCAGCAGCCTGGGGTTTTTGCTCCACAACTGGCCCCCGGCCAAAATCTTTATGGGGGACGTGGGCAGTGCATTTTTAGGGCTAACGTTTGCCACGTTACCGCTGCTCACCTTGCGTTTGGCTACCAAGGAACCATCAGCCAATCTGTTTTTGGCAACAGGAATGCTGGTTATTTGGCCGTTTCTGTTTGATTCTATCTTTACCTTCTTGCGCCGTCTTAGCAACGGCGAAAAAGTGTGGGAAGCCCATCGCACGCACTTATACCAACGGCTGGTTATTGCTGGCTTTCGCCACAGTTTTGTGACGGCACTCTATGCTGGCTGCACCATTTTCGGGGTCTTTCTCTCCGTGGTGTGGGTCTTGAACCGGCTGGGCGACACCAAGATTATTGTCATTACGCTGTTTATGATCTGTGTCCTGCTGGTTGGGTATGTTTCTTCCAAAGAGGTAAAGTCGGAGACAAACGGCCGTTTTTCCAAACTCAATATCATGAATCCCTCTCGCTTACGCAACCGCCACTTCTTTTTACTTGATGTCCTAACACTCATCTTAACACCCACCATTACCCTCATGCTACGGCTAGACACACTTTGGATTTCGCGGGAGTTCTGGCTGGGGTTAGCCATCTATACCCTGCTGGGACTCATCATCCGACCTCTGCTCTTCCAGCGCTTTGGCGTCTACTCACGCTACTGGCGCTACGCCAGCATTGATGAAGGGGTGCAAATTGTGCTGGCGGTGGCGGTATCAACGGCCGTTCTCATCATCATCACCCTCCCCCTCATGGCAACCCTCACCATCTCCTTTGCCCGCTCCATTCTGATTATTGACACACTCCTCGTTTTGGTAACTGTCAGCAGCACCCGCTTTAGCCTTCGCTTCTGGGGGAACAACGCCCAGGTGCGCGTACCCAACCAAAAGCGCGTCATCATCATTGGCGCGGGTGATGCCGGCGAAATGACGGCGCGAGAATTGCAAAAATATCCGTTGCTAGGGCTAAAATTGGTGGCCTTTGTAGACGACGACCCGCAAAAGCAAGGGTTGTACATTCGTAACCTGCCCATTTTAGGCACGCGGCGCGACTTGCCCCGCATTGTCCTCTCTGAAGCCATTGACCAAGTGATTATCGCCATGCCTACCGTCAGCGGCGATGTCATCCGTGAAATCACCGGCATGTGCGAGATGTTGGGGGTCGAGACCAAAACCATTCCCGGCATTGGCGAAATCATGCACGACCAACTGCACCCCCATCAACTGCGGGACGTGGATATTGAGGATTTGCTGCGGCGGGAGACAGTGCAAACCGACATCCAGGCGGTGCGGCGGCTGGTGGCTGGCAAGCGAGTCTTGGTAACAGGCGGAGGTGGCTCCATTGGCAGCGAACTGTGCCGCCAACTGCTTTACTGCGGCCCCAGCGAACTGCTGATTTTGGGACATGGCGAAAACTCCGTTTTTGAAATTTACCACGAGCTAAATCGCATTGGGCTGCATGGCCCCAAGCTGACACCACTAATTGCCGATGTGCGCTTTGGCGACCGCATTATGATGCTGTTTAAGCAGCACCGTCCACAGTTGGTGTTTCATGCGGCGGCGCACAAGCATGTACCGCTGATGGAGCAGAACCCGGCGGAGGCGATTACCAACAATACGCTGGGGACGCAAAATGTGGTGGCGGCGGCGTTGGCGGTGAACGTGGAGCGGTTTGTAATGATTTCGACCGACAAAGCGGTGAACCCCACGAGCGTGATGGGTGCCAGCAAGCGGTCGGCGGAACTGTTGGTGCATCGGGCGGCGCAGGAGAGCAAACGGCCGTTTGTCACCGTCCGTTTTGGCAATGTTCTCGGCAGCCGGGGCAGCGTCGTTCTCACCTTCAAAAAGCAAATTGAAATGGGCGGCCCCATCACCATTACCCACCCCGACATTGAGCGTTACTTTATGACCATCCCCGAAGCGGTGCAGTTGGTGCTGCAAGCATCGGTGCTGGGGGCTGGTGGGGAAGTGTTTGTGCTGGACATGGGGCAACCGGTCAAAATCATTGATTTGGCGCGTGACCTCATCCGCCTGTCCGGGCTGGAGGTGGGGCGGGATATTGAGATTAAAACGGTGGGTCTGCGCCCCGGCGAAAAGCTGTATGAAGAGCTGTTTGTGCCGGGGGAAAATTACCACCGCACGGCGCATCAAAAAATCTTTATCGCCGAAAATGCCAGCCGGTTTGTGCCGCATGATCTTGATACCTCCATTGAGATGCTGGCAACTGCCGCCGCTAACAACGATTCAGCGTTGATTCTGCGGCAGCTACAGCAGCTTATTCCCGAATACCAGCCAATGGCTGACAAGGAGAACGGAGCCGTGGTTGTACCCAAGACTACTGCTATCACACCACAGCGGGGTGAGCTGCAAACGCTAACCCTATAATTGACCTTGCATACGTTTGCTTTGCCTGCACACGGTAAGGTTGGGCAGCGGTGGGAAGTAACGACCGTTCGTCCCCTTCTACGCACCCTGCTCGAACTCGCCCCCCTTCCCGCCGACCTGTGCCAAAACACAGCCAATCTGGCGGCATGGCTCATCCAGCACGGATTAGGGCCACTCGCCTATCGCGCTTGCCGCGCAGACTGCCCCATGTTGGCCGCCGCGCTGCAAGGCGACCTCTACGCCGCCGTCGCCCAAAACGAACTCCATCTTGCCAACCTTGAAGCCATCGCCACCCAATTTCAGGGCGACATTCCAATGGTTTTGCTCAAAGGCATTGCCCTGGCCGAATCGGTCTACGGCGGGATAATGTACCGCCCCATGTCAGACCTGGACGTGTGGGTGCCGGCCGAATATCTGGCACAAGCCATAGAGTTAATGGTGCAAGCCGGGTTTGAGCAAAACGCCAAAGACAAACGCCCCCCCGAACTACAGCTTCTGTCTAACGGCGAAATCCAGTTTTACCAGCCGCACTGGGTACAAAATTTGATCGAGCTACATTTAGCTCCTTTTTCTGGCTGGTGGGTTAAGTACACGACGGCCATCGAAACAGAGGCGATGTGGCAGCGGTTGGAGCCATTGGCGCAAAGGCCGGGGATGTGGCAGTTGGCGGCCGAGGATGCAGTAATTCATTTTGCAGTGCATACGGCCGTTAATCACCAATTCGACCTTCACCTCATCCGCAGTTTGGTAGACATTGCCCTGACGGCGCAAAAACGGGGAGTAGATTGGCAGGTGGTGGCAAAACGGGCGCGGCGGTGGCGGGTGGCAACGGCCGTTTATACCGTCCTCACCCTGCTGCACCAACTCATCGGCCTCCCGGAACTGGAACCCGCGCTTGACACGCTGCGCCCCTCATTTCTCCGTCGCTGGCTGTTTAGCCATATTCTGGCTCCTGAAAAAGCGATCAACGGCTTCGCTTTGCCCCACCCCGCCCTGCGCTTCCCGCTGCTCCTGCTGCTGGTTGACCGCCCCCGCGATGCCGCCAAAATGATTTTCCGCACGCTCTGGCCGGAAAAAGCGTGGCTGCAAGCCCGCTACGGCGGTCATGTCAGCCGCTGGGGGCATTTGTGGGGGATGGTCAGGCGGGGAGATGTGTAGGATTAGAGATTGGAGATTGGAGATTAATGAAGGTTCACCAATCTCCAATCTCCAACCTCCAATCCCTATGCCCGCCGCAGGCCGCGTGGGTAGTGGTTTTTTAAACGGCCGTTTCCCCCCTTCCCCCAACCCAGCCCAAACCCCGCCACCGTCACCAGCACCCAGCCGCTTGCGCCCGTGTACGGCAGATCTTCACCAGCCAGGTAGCGAGCAAGCCAGGGATCGTCGGGGGCAAAATCGGCCGTTTGCCCCCGTTCGTGCGGTTTAAGAGCCAGAGCGAGGGTGTGGGCTGGGCGAAAATGGCTGCGGCGCAGTTCGCCCAGCAGCAAGCCGTAGCGCACCAGCCGGATGGAGCCAGTGGCGGGTGCGTCGGGGGGGATGAGATATAAACGGCCGTTTGCCTCATGCAGCCGCTCCTCCTCATACCCAAAATCACCCAGTTCATTGGCCGCAAAATTTGCCCACAACCCCCGCGCCTCCCGCGAGGCACGCGGCTGGAAAAGGTCATAATCCACGCCACCGCTACCCTGCTTTTGCAGCCGGGCGATAAAATGCCCCTCGCCGGGGAAACGATGCGGCCACAGGCGCAGGGCGCGGTCAAGCGGCAGGCCGCTGCCCACCCAATCGGGTCGGCCGGGGGCGGCTCCGGCAACGGGCGGAATCGGCTCCAGGGAAAAATCGGGGTGGTCGGCCAAAAATTGGGCAATGGCTCCCTCGTTTTCCTCTGGCGAAAAGGTGCAGGTGGCATAGACCAGCCGCCCGCCGGGACGCAGCAGCCGCGCCGCGTCGGCCAGGATGTGGCTTTGCCGCAGGGCGCAAGCCGCCACGTTGGTCTCGCTCCAGGCAAAGCTGCCCATGCGCCGAAACAGCCCTTCGCCAGAGCAGGGGGCATCTACCAGCACGCGGTCAAAAATCGCCCCAAACTGGTCGGCAAGTTGGCTGGGGGTGGCGTTGGTCAACAGAGCGTGGCGGCTGCCCCACCGCTCCATGTTTTGTGCCAAAATCTGGGCGCGGCCGTGGTCAATATCGTTGGCAACCAGCAGCCCCGTCTCCCCCAGCCGCGCCGCCAGATGGGTAGATTTGCCCCCCGGCGCGGCGGCCAAATCCAGCACCCATTCCCCCGGCTGCGGGTCAACGACGCTGCCCACCACCATCGCCGCTGGCTCCTGCAAATAGTAGACTCCGGCTTCGTGAAACGGGTGTTTGCCAGGCTGGGCGGTGGGGTCGGCCAGCAAAAAGCCGGCCGGTTCGTGGGAGCCAACGGAAGAAAGCGCAAATACGGGTTTGCTGTTAAAATCCGCCACGCTCGTTTTGAGCGTGTTCAGCCGCAGCCCCACCCGGCGCGGCGCGTCAAAGCTGGCAGCAAAGGCGGCAAATTCATCGCCCAGCAGCCCGCGCATTTTGTTTAGAAATTCAGTTGGTGGTCCGCTTTGTTCACTCAAATTAAAAACTTACTATCACGCAAAGGCGCAAAGACGCGAAGATTTTCCTTTGCGCCTCTGCGCCTTTGCGTGAAGTTGCTTCTATACAGCTTACCATGACCCAGCTAACCCAGTTACAGTTACCCCACGGCACCCTCAACCTGCCCGTTTTTCTGCCCGATGGCACGCAGGGAGTGGTGCGCTCGGTAGATGCCACCGATTTGGCTGCTTGCCGCATTCAGGCGGTGCAAATGAATGTTTTTCACCTGATGCAGCGCCCCAGCTCAACGGTGATTCAGGCGTTGGGCGGGCTGCACCGGATGGCGGGGTGGCAACGGCCGATTTTTACCGATTCCGGCGGCTTCCAAGTATATTCGCTCATTCGCCAAAACCCCAAAAGCGGCTCGATTAACAACCGGGGGGCGACGTTCCGGCTGGAGGGAAAGGATCGCAAATACAACCTGACACCGGAAAAGAGCGTGCAGATGCAGTTGAGCTATGGCTCGGATGTGGTGATTTGTTTTGACGACTGCACCCATGTGGATGACCCGCGAGAGGTGCAGGCGGGGTCGGTGGCGCGGACGGTGGCGTGGGCGCGGCGGTGCAAGGAGGAGTTTGAGAAGATTGTGGGGGGGCGACGGGAGGAGAAACGGCCGTTACTCATTGCTGTTGTCCAGGGGGGTGGCGACCTCGATTTGCGCCGCCAGTGCGCCGACCAACTGCTGGAAATCGGCTTTGATGGCTATGGCTACGGCGGCTGGCCGCTGGACGGAGCGGGCAATTTGCTGACCGACATTTTGGCCTACACGCGGGAAATCATCCCGCCCCAATTTACGCTCCACGCGCTGGGAGTGGGACATCCGGGCAATGTGGTGGCGGCGGCGCGGATGGGCTACAACATTTTTGACAGCACCATGCCCACGCGGGATGCTCGGCACGGGCGGCTGTATGGGTTTGGGGTGGATCCGAAAACGGCCGTTTTGCGCGGCGATGACTGGTTCCACTACACCTACATCAACGACAAAAAGCACCTCAAGCAAAGCCAGCCCATCTCCCCCTATTGCGATGCCCCCTGCTGCCAAAATTACAGCCTCGGCTACCTCCACCACCTGTTCAAGCTCAACGACTCCCTTTTCCCCCGCCTGGCAACCATCCACAACCTCCGTTTTATGACGCAGTTAATGGAAAATCTGAGGAGGGAGATTGGAGATTGGAGATTGGAGAATAATACCAATCTCTAATCTCCAATCTCCAATCTCTAGCTTAATCATGGATCTGGATAAACTGGTCGAAATGATTCTGGCGAGTACCAAATACCGCTATGTCTCCCCCGATTTGGTGCGGCGGGTGGGGGCAGCGGAGCTGGCGAAGGGGCGCAAGCTGAAGGAGGCGGTGAAGGCGACGAAGAACAAGCTACATCAGGTGGGGGGGGCATATCAGGCGGGGGCGATTGATTTTGACCGGGCGCTGGTGGAGATGGCGGCGGTAGCAGATGACCCGGAGGGACTGCGCCAGCTTTGCCGCAACCTGATGCAGCGTCACGCTTCCACCCAGGAACGGCTGCCGATTCTGGATGAGTTTTACGCGACCATTTTTGCCCATCTGCCCCCCATTCAGTCGCTGATGGATGTGGCTTGCGGGCTGAACCCGCTGGCGTGGCCGTGGCTGCCGCTGCCCCGCGATATTGTGTACGTGGCCTACGACATTTACGCCGATTCGACGGCTTTTTTGCAGCAGGCACTGGGGTTGATGGGGGTGATTAACGGCCGTTGTCAAACCCGCGACATCATTGCCCACCCACCCACCGAGCCGGTTGACCTGGTGCTGATTTTGAAGACGTTGACGTGTTTGGAGTTGGGGGAAAAAACGGCCGTTTCTACCCTGCTCAATGGGTTAAACGCTCGCTACCTGCTCATCAGCTACCCCATTCAAACGCTGGGCGGCCGGCGCAAAGGGCTGGGTGCCAGCTATGAGCAGCAGTTCCAGGCACTGGCAGCCGAACGCGGCTGGCAGCAATACCAGCGGTTTGAGTTTGCCACGGAGCTGGCGTTTTTGGTTGTGAATAGGGGGGATTAACGGCCGTTAACTACCCAGCCTCAAACAGCTTGCGTGCTTGAGCAGGGTATTTCTGAATAAGCCACTCCAACACCTGAAGTTGATCCGAGCCTTTTGCCCGTCTAATTTGAATTAGTAATTTTTGTGCTGAAGGCCGCTCAAGTGTTAGATTGGACGCTCCCTCATTACAAACAGAGCATAGAGCACGCAGATTGGATGGCTCATCCGTTCCCCCTTGTGACTTATCAACAATGTGGCCGATATGCAGTCTTGTTTTTCGATTACGCTCATAAGGATGCGGTTCCCCAGCAACAGCGCCACACATTTGGCAGGTAAACCCATTTCGGTCTAGCACAAATGCCCTCACCTCTTTAGAAATGGAACGTGCGAAAACCGGAAGAGGTGCTGGATCCTCTAACAAATATTGTCCCGGTTTTAAGTCACTGCGGTCGTTATGGGTTAAAATTGGATACCCTTCTTCATTGCGTAGCTCTCTAACGCGCCGCGCCCATTCTGTGATACCCCCTGCAACCTCACGCAGTTCATCAGAGTCCATCACCCTGCCAACGTTCGCTAAAAAATGCGCTCTCAGTTTAGTGCGTGCACCCTCGCGTTCTGTCATAACAACGCCCTTTCTTTGAGTCGTCTATTTGCCATTCAAAGATAATGCGATCTGTCTTGCTACTGCTGCTGCTACTGGTGGTGGAAAAGCATTCCCGACTTGTCGGTAAGCTGGTGTTTTGCTGCCAACAAAGTGCCAATTTTCAGGAAATCCCTGTAGTTTTGCCACCATTTTGACTGTTAATCGGGGCATCCCTACAAAATCAGCTTTGGGAGGTTCGTAAGCAATTCCCTTGCCGTCAACGCCAAGTTTGGCCCAAGCTCTCTTAGCCCTTGTGGGTCCTAAATCTGGGCCACCATGCTTTTTAGAACCACCCACAATTGTTGGCGCAATGTCATTTGCCACTTCTTTCCATTTTCCTACCCCATACCAGCCATTTTGCGACATTTGCGAATGTAGAAGCTCACCAACAGTTAGTGGTGCTGTTCTGCAAGGCATGGGCCAGTTAAATTTTCTGAAATTTTCTGGCCGTAGAGCAATGATGACAACACGTGGCCTTAACTGGGAAACAGCGAAGTCAGATGCATTTAATAAACGCCAATCGACCATATAGCCTAAATCTTCGAGTTGTTTTCTCAGATTTGTACGATAAGCATCAAAACGTTGGTCTAAAAAGCCTCGCACATTTTCTAGCATGACGGCTCGAGGTTGGCATTCTTTTGCAAGCCGGATTGCTTCTGGAAACAAATCACGCTCGTCAGACTGCCCCAATTGCTTCCCTGCTTGGGAGAAAGGGGGGCACGGTACACCACCGGCTAACAAATCAACACCCTTGTACGTAGTGCCTTTGAACAAACGGACATCAGCTTGTTCTGATTCGAGGATGTTCCATGTGGGTCTATTGTGGTGCAATGTTTGGCGGCAGGCTTTATCGATTTCGACTAAAGCGACTGGTTCAAAGCCTGCTTGTTCTAAGCCTAAGGCCTGCCCTCCCGCTCCAGCACAAATTTCGACAGTTGTAAGACCTGACATTACATTCTCCTGTACATAATAGGCTGATTATAAGGCGATTATATCATAACAATCTATTAAGAACATATGTTTGCAATAGAGCTTGGTTAATACAAACGATAGCTTAAGCTTTCAACACAGCCAGTGTTTGGGATAGCCTGACAAAAGTATCATTTGAAGACTTGGCGAATATATAAAGAGATTCATTCGTTGCCTGGCTGCCAAAGCACCACAACCTGATAACGTTGGCAAAGCTGCGTCATCGCTTGTAAGATTGGCTGGGCTGTTGTTTGAACGTCCATATTGGATATTATGAAGGGTGGCAATGCCACCGTCAAGTATGAATGGAGAAGGGTGTGTGCGAAATTGTTGTTGAAAAGTATCCCCTGTTCCAACTGAACAGCGGGGTAGGAGCAGGATGACCGGGGGCTGGCAACACCGCAAGCACCCTCTCCCGGTCGTCTTGCCCTGGCTCGCTCCTGTAGATTAAGAAGCTTGAGGTGAAAGTATGACGAGAGCAATACCCGTATGGACAATGAGGTCGGTAACGGCCGTTGATCGCACGCTTGTGCAACAGGCGCAGGCGCAGAACCGTTTGCAAATTGAATGGCCGGAAGATAAAGCAGCTAGGCAGTGGGCAAAAGCGCACGGTTGGCCGACACCCTGGTTTAGCTTTCAAGAGGCTTTTATTGGCAAGCTGTTGGAAAATGACGAAACCTTTGCCCTGGCCTTGGCGGAAAGCGGTATCGTCCTGCACATTCCGATCCAGAGCTATACCCTTTCGGTTAAGCAGCTACAAGAGTTAGACGCATTGTATACGGAAAGATCGGATTCGGGACGGCCGTTATGGTGGGAAGTGCTGGTGTTGGAACTGCGGGAGATACGCCGGGCAGTGGAAGCAGGGGTGCAAATCAGGATTGAAGGCACGGACGTGGTTTTAACCTCATGGCAAACCTTTTATAGTTGGGCACACGGCCGTTATCATACCCTGGAAGATGGGGCTGATAGATGGATTGGCAATGATGACTAAAAGAACCGTCTCCAATCACCCTTCTCTTTGATATAACACACCATCAAAGCGTATGAAGGGAGCCATGCCCATCTTCAAGCTGTTACATCATCAACAAAGCCAAGTGTATTGTTCGCACGTGCCAAAGCCGTTAGACTTGGGGCTGCATTACTAAGGCATGACAGCCCGCAAGCCAGCCACAAATAGAGATTGGGGATTGGAGATTGGAGATTGATGAAGGTTCACAATCTCTAATCTCCAATCCCCAATCTTCACCCCCAAAAACGGAGTAGTTTATGTCCCAACAAGTTGATCCCCGCTATTTGCAAGCCCTTCGTTGGCGCTGCATTGGCCCGCCACGCGGCGGGCGCGTCGTGGCCGTCGCCGGTCATCCCACCCAGCCAATGACCTTTTATTTTGGTGCCTGTGCTGGGGGCGTTTGGAAAACCGAAGACGGCGGCCAATATTGGAGCAATATCACCGATGGCTACCTCACCTCCGCCGCCATTGGTGCTATCACCGTGGCCGAATCTGACCCCAACGTCATTTACGTTGGCACGGGAGAATCCACCATTCGGCTGGACGTTTCCTATGGTGACGGCATTTACAAAACCACCGACGGCGGGCAAACGTGGCGCAACATGGGGCTACGCGACACAAAACACATTGGCGAAATTCGCGTCCATCCGCAAAACCCGGATTTGGTCTATGTGGCGGCACTCGGCCACGCCTTTGGCCCCAACGAAGAGCGCGGCGTTTTCCGCAGCCGCAACGGTGGCGAAACGTGGGAAAAGGTGCTGTATGTGAGCGACAAGGCCGGGGCGGTGGACATTGCCATGGATCCCACCAACCCGCGCATTCTCTACGCTTCCATTTGGGAGGCATACCGTAACTTTTGGTATCTTTCCAGCGGTGGGGACGAATGCGGGCTGTATAAATCTACCGACGGCGGCGATAGCTGGGTCAACATCAGCCGCAACCCCGGTATGCCCAAGGGAATGCTGGGCAAAATCGGGGTCACGGTGTCGCCCGCGATGCCCAACCGGGTGTGGGCCATCATGGAGGCCGGAGATGAGGAAGGCGTATACCGTTCCGACGACAGCGGGGCGACGTGGACACGGATAAACAGCGACCGCGCCTTGCTGGCGCGTCCCTGGTATTACTGCCACATCTTTGCCGACCCGCAAGATGCAGAAACGGTCTATGTCACCAATTTAAAGATGTGGAAATCCACCGATGGCGGCAAAAATTACACCGAAATCACCACCACCCACGGCGATAACCATGATTTGTGGATTGACCCGCGCAACCCGCAGCGGATGATTGAGGGCAATGACGGCGGGGCGTGCGTCAGTTTTAACGGCGGCAACAGTTGGTCAACGGCGTATAACCAGTTGACGGCGCAGTTTTATCACGTGGCGGTGGATAGCCAGTACCCATACCACGTTTACGGGACGCAGCAGGACAACTCCAGCCTGGGGCTGCCAAGCAAGACGGGGCATGGGGCGATTTTGTGGCAAGATGCCTACACGGCGGGAACGGGGGAAAGCGGCTATATTGCGGTGAAGCCCGATGACCCTAACGTGGTCTTTTTGGGCGCCATTGGCAGTTCGCCGGGGGGTGGCGGCGCATTGCAGCGGTATGACCATCGCACGAAGCAGGTGCGGCTGGTGACGGTGTGGCCGGAAGCGCATAATGGCTGGGATCCCAGCGAGATCAAATACCGCTTTGCCTGGACGTACCCGATTGTTTTTTCGCCCCATGACCCCAACGTGCTGTATGCCGGGGGCAACCACGTCTTCCGCAGCACCGATGAGGGGAGCAGTTGGGAGGAGATTAGCCCTGATTTGAGCCGTGCTGACCCGGAAAAGCTGAAGGCATCGGGGGGGCCGGTGACGCTGGACACGAGTGGGGCGGAGCATTACGGGACGGTGTTTGCCTTTGCCGAGTCGCCGCACCAGCCGGGGCTGCTGTGGGCGGGAACGGATGATGGGCTAGTGCATGTGTCGCCTGACGGGGGTGTGAGCTGGGTGAATGTGACCCCAACCGACCTGCCAGAGTGGTCGCTGATTAGCTTGATTGAGGTATCGCCCCACGATGATAAGAAGGCGTATGTGGCGGCGACGCGGTATAAGCTGGATGATTATCGGCCGTTTTTGTTTAAGACGGGGGATAACGGCCGTTCTTGGCAAAACATCGCCATCAACTTCCCGCAGAACGAAATCACCCGCGTCATCCGCGAAGACCCGCGCCGTCCGGGGCTGCTCTATGTGGGCACCGAAACCGGCATTTTTGTCTCCTTCAACGACGGCGCCGACTGGCAGCGGCTGGCGGCGGGGTTCCCGGTGGTGCCGGTGTATGACATGGTGGTGAAGGATGACGACTTGGTGGTGGCGACCCACGGCCGTTCCTTCTGGGTTCTCGATGATTTATCGGTGCTGCGACAAATGGGGCAGGAGGTCATGGAGAAGCAGGCGCATCTGTTCCGGCCGGCCGACACCATTCGGCGCTGGATCAATTGGCGCGTGTATCCGGCGCGCACGGAAAGCAAAAACTATATGATTTCGTCCGGGGTGGGCGTGACGTTTACGGAGAAGAAAAACGAATACAACGAGCCCATCCGCAAGTTTCTGGATGCGGGGGAGAATCCGCCGCAGGGGGTATTGATTTATTATACGCTGCCAGAAAACAGCGGGGAACCGGTGACGCTGGAACTGCTGGATGGGGCGGGGGTGGTGATTGAGACGTTTCGGGACAGGGTGCAAACGGCCGTTTCTCCCCCCAACGAATCGGAAGCCGACAAGAAAAAGCGGGAAGCCAAACGCACCCTTTCCACCCAGGCCGGGCTGAACTGCTTTTTGTGGGACATGCGCTACCCCGACGCAACGGCCGTTCCTGGCGACCCCTTTTCTGATGGCATCACGGCCCCGCTGGCTGCTCCTGGCACCTATCAGGTGCGTTTGACGGTGGGCAACATGGTGCAAATGCAGGAATTTGTGCTGCGGCCAGAACCACACCTGACAGCCACGCGGGAAGATTTGTTGGCGCAGTTTGAGCTGTGGCTGCAAATCCGAGATAAGCTGACGGAAACCAATGAGGCGATTATGCGGATTCGGCGGATTCGGCAGCAGGTAGATGAATGGGTGAAGCGGGCGACAGACAATGAGGCGGTGGCGAGTACGGCAGCGGCGTTGAAGGAGAAGCTGGCAGCGATTGAGGGCGTGCTATATCAGACGGATGCTAAAACGTCGTTTGATCGGCTGCGGCTGAAGGTGAAGCTCAACACGAAGATTTCGACGTTGATTAGCATTGTGGCGGCGGCGGACGAACGACCGCCCAAGCAGGCGTATGATGTGTTTGAGCATCTGTCGGTGCAGGTGGACGCGCAGTTGGCGCAGTTGAACGAGCTGGTGGAGACGGATGTGGCGGCGTTTAGTGCGCTGGTGCAGCAGGAGGGGATTCCGGCCATCGGGTTGGATTAAAAGGGGTTAATCAAAGATTGCGCAGGTTTCGCAGATTGGGAGAAGTTGAAATGCAGAGCGCGGTGTTTAAGCATGAGATGGATTTGCCGATTTTTTATAAGGAACGGCCGTTACGCAAAATCTATCGAGCAGACTTTGCCTGTTTTGGCGAGATTATTGTTGAATTGAAGGCTCTGTCTACAATTGGCGGTAAGGAAAAAGCACAGGTTATCAACTATCTGAAAGCATCAAATTTGGAACGCGGCTTGCTGCTCCATTTCGGCTCTGAATCTTTGCAATATGAAAGACTCAAAAACACCCATAAGAAATCTGTAAAATCTGCGTAATCTTTGATTTGATAAACATGAACAGAAAAACTAGTTTCCCACACAAAATTCGTGAAGTTGAGAACACATGGCTGACGCTGGCGGACGGGACGCGGCTGGCGGCACGGCTGTGGCTGCCGGTGGACGCAGAGCAAAAGCCGGTGCCAGCGCTGCTCGAATATTTGCCGTATCGGAAGGATGACGGAACGGCCGTTCGTGATGCCGACCGTCATCCCTATCTCGCCGCCCACGGCTACGCCTGCGTTCGCGTGGACATACGCGGCAACGGCGACTCTGACGGGCTGATGCGCGATGAATATTTGCCGCAGGAACTAAGCGACGGTTGCGAAGTGCTGCGCTGGATTGCCGCCCAACCGTGGTGCAACGGCAACATCGGCATGTTTGGCAAATCATGGGGCGGCTTCAACGGGCTGCAAATCGCCGCCCTGCGCCCCCCCGAACTCAAAGCGATTATCACCATCTGCTCCACCGACGACCGCTACGCCGATGATGTCCACTACATGGGCGGCTGCGTGCTGGGTTCTGAAATGCTGTCGTGGGCATCCTACATGCTGGCCTATAACGCCAAGCCACCCGACCCCCGATTTGTGGGCGAAAAATGGCGCGAGATGTGGCTGAACCGACTGGAAAACACGCCCCCCTTTGTCGAAGAATGGCTGCGCCACCAGCGGCGGGACGACTTTTGGCAGCACGGCTCCGTCTGCGAAAATTACAGCGACATCGAAATCCCCGTCTACGCGGTGGGCGGTTGGGCCGATGGCTACACCAACGCCGTTTTCCGGCTGTTGGCCGGGCTGCCTGGCCCGCGCAAAGGGCTGATTGGCCCCTGGGCGCACAATTTCCCCGAAGACAGTTCGCCGGGGCCTTCGATTGGCTTTTTGCAGGAGAGCCTGCGCTGGTGGGATTATTGGTTGAAGGGGATTGACACCGGCATCATGGACGAGCCGATGTTCCGCATTTGGCGGCAAGAGAGCCAGCCGCCGCAAATTGATTACCGCCAGTGGCCGGGGCGCTGGGTGGCAGAGGATGGGTGGCCGTCGGCGACAATCCAGCCACAAACCTATCACCTGACCACTGCCCAATCGCTAATCTCCAATCTCCAATCTCCCAATGAGGGGCAACTAACCGCGAATAGCTTGCAAACAACAGGGGTAGATTCGGGGCGGTGGCTGTTTTTTGGCGCACCGGGGGATTTTGCGCCGGATCAGCGGGCGGAAAACGGCCGTTCTCTCTCCTTCACCTCCGACCCCATGACCGATCCAATGGACATTGTGGGCTTCCCCGAAGTGACCCTTTGTTTTAGCGTAGACCAGCCGCAGGCAGCGGTGGCGGCCTGGCTGTGTGACGTTGCCCCTACGGGGGAGTCCACGCGCATTAGCTGGGGGTTGTTTAATCTGACCCATCGCAACGGCCACGCCAACCCGGAGCCGCTGGAGCCGGGCAAGGAGTACACCGTTACCTTCCCGTTGAACGCGCTGGCGCATCAGTTGCCCGTCGGTCACTGCTGGCGGCTGTCGCTTTCCACCACTTATTGGCCCCATCTGTGGCCGTCGCCCCGGCCGGTGGCGCTGACCGTCCACATGGGTAAAAGCGGGTTGGCTTTGCCGCAGCGGGCGGGGCGGGTGGAGGATGATCATTTACGGCCGTTTGGCCCTGCTGAAGGATCACCCCCGCTGCCCATCCAGATGTTGCGGCCGGCAGGCAACCAGCGTCTGATGCGCCAAGATGTGATGACGCAGCGGCTGGAGGTGGATGTGATTACCGATGCTGGCCGGATTTTGTTCCCCGATGGGCTGGAATATGACAACACGGCGCGGGATTCGTATGCGATTACGGAGGGGGATCCGCTGTCGGCAACGGCCGTTTGTGTGCGTACTGCCGAGCTAAAACGGGGCGAGTGGGAGGTGCGGATTGCCACCCACAGTGAAATGACGGCCGACGCGACCCATTTTCATTTGGTCAATAAGGTGGAGGCGTGGGAGGGAAAAACGGCCGTTTTTGCCAAAGAATACCGCCAATCCATTCCCCGTGATCTGGTATAATGTGCGGAAAGAGGTCATAAACTGACATTTTGAGGCAAGAGATTAGAGATTGGAGATTGTTCGTCTCCGATCTCCAATCTCTAATCTCCAATCTCCACGCCAGTCTATGCCCTTAGAGAGGGTATACCCATGATACGCGATTCTAACCAACACCTGCTTGAACAGTTGATAGCCTCACCCAGGCTGCCGCAATACGCTGAGCAATTGCAGGCTGTGCTGGCGCGGGAGGCCCTTAAACGACAGGATTTTTATAACCAAATCAGCGAAGATGATAAAGCCGAGTTCATCAACGGCGAAATCATCTTTCATTCCCCTGTCCGTTTACGCCACAATACAGCATCTGGCAATCTATACCGCCTTTTGAGTAGCTACGTCATCGCATATGATCTTGGTTATGTCGGGCATGAAAAAATCATGGTCTCGTTAACACGCAATGATTACGAGCCGGATGTCTGCTATTTTGCTAAAAAGACGGCCAGCCAATTCTTGCCAGATCAAATGCGTTTTCCTGCGCCTGATTTTGCCGTCGAAGTCGTTTCCAAAAGCACAGAGGCCAATGATCGCGGGATAAAGTTCGCCGATTATGCCGCGCACGGGGTTGCTGAATATTGGATCATTGACCCGGAGGCAGAAACGGTGGAGCAATATCAGCTTCAGGAAGAGTCGTATATGCTGCTGGTGAAGGCCAAAACGGGAAGGCTCGAAAGTGTGGCGGTGGCGGGCTTTGCCATTCCCGTGCGGGCAATTTTTGATGATGCGGTAAGCCGGGAGGCTCTGCACACGCTGTTGCGGGATTAGACGTTCAACTTCTGCCAGAAGTTGAACGTCTTGTGGGATTACACACCACAACGAGGAAGGGAGATGGTTTCAGTTGCAGGGTTACGAGTTATGGTGACGGCCGGCGGTTCTGGTATCGGCCACGCCATCGCCAAAATGTTTGTGGACAACGGGGCGCGGGTGCATGTGTGCGATGTCGTGGCAGAACGGTTGGCTGCCTTGGAAGGGATGGGAGCAGCCCTGTGTGATGTTTCCAACGAGGCTCAGGTTGACAACTGGTTTGCCGAGGCGCAGGCGTATTTGGGCGGGCTGGATGTCTTGGTCAACAATGCGGGTATTTCTGGCCCGGCGGCTAAGATTGAGGACGTGGCTACAGATGCTTGGGAGCAAACGCTGGCCGTTAATCTAACCGGGCAATTTTTCTGCTGCCGCCGCGCCGTGCCGCTGCTGAAGGCCAATGGCAGCGGCAGCATTGTCAACATTTCTTCAACAGCCGGCTTGTATGGCTACCCCCTGCGCTCCCCCTATGCCGCCTCCAAATGGGCGGTGATTGGGCTAACCAAGACGCTGGCAATGGAGCTGGGGACATTTAACATTCGGGTCAACGCCATTTGTCCTGGCTCGATCAACAACCCACGCATGGATGGGGTCATTGAGCGGGAATCTGTGGCGCGAGGGATACCAGAAGCTACCATTCGGCAAAATTACCTGAATCAGGTTTCGATGCAAACGTTTATTGATCCAGAAGAGATCGCCAGCATGACGCTGTTTATCTGTTCCGATGCCGGCCGTCACATTTCCGGGCAGGCGTTGTGTGTGGATGGACATACGGAGACGATGCGGTCATAAAAGAGCATTGGAGATTGGAGATTAGAGATTGGCGGTTCAAAATCTCCAATTTCTAATCTCCAATCTCTCTTATAACAGGAGGAGAAATATGGAATACGATTATATTGTGATTGGTGCGGGGTCGGCGGGGTGTGCTGTGGCGGGCAGGCTGACCGAACGGCCGAATTTGCGCGTGTTGCTGCTGGAAGCGGGGGGGCCGGATGAGGATCAAAACATTCATGTGCCGGTGGCCTTCCCATTTTTGTTCCAAACGCCGCTGGATTGGGCCTATATGACGGAGCCGCAAAAGCATTGTAACGGCCGTTCCGACTACATGCCCCGTGGCAAAATGTTCGGTGGCTCCAGCTCCATCAACGCCATGATCTACCAGCGTGGCAACCCGGCCAACTATGATGCGTGGGCGGCGTTGGGCAACGAAGGCTGGGCGTGGGACGATGTGCTGCCCTACTTCAAAAAGGCGGAAAACCAGGAGCGCGGTGAGTCTGAGCTTCACGGCGTGGGTGGCCCCATTAACGTGGCCGATTTGCGCGACCCCAACCCGCTGTCGCTGGCGTTTGTGCAGGCCACGGCGGAGCAAGGGCTGCCGCAAAATGATGATTTTAATGGAGAAACGCAGGTTGGCTTTGGGCTGTATCAGGTGACGCAAAAGAATGGGCTGCGCCACAGTGCGGCGGTCGGTTATTTGCATCCGGCGTTGGGGCGGGAGAATTTAACGGCCGTTCCCTTCGCCCAAGTCCAGCGACTCACCTTTGACGGCACCCGCTGCACCGGCGCCGTCTATCGCAAAGACGAAGCCGAACACACCGCCATTGCCACCAAAGAGGTCATCCTCTGCACCGGTGCCATCAACTCCCCCCAACTGCTCATGCTCTCCGGCGTTGGCCCCCGCGAAACCCTGGAAAAATTTGGCATTAACGTCGTGATGGATTTACCCGGCGTGGGGCAAAATCTGCAAGACCACTTCATGGCTCCCGTTGCTTACCACGTCCACGAACCCATCACCCTGGCCGCCGCCACCACCGAAACCGAACTTGCCAAATTCCAAAGCGAAGGCAAAGGGATGCTTACCTCCAACGTTGGCGAAGCGGGCGGCTTCCTCAAGCTCTCGCCCGATGCCGCCGCGCCGGAACTACAGTTCCACTTTGCCCCAAGCTGGTTTATTATGCACGGTGGAGCCAATCCCCAGGGTCACGGTCTGACGCTGGCACCTGGTATTGTTGGCACCAAAAGCGTTGGCTATCTCACCCTGCGCTCGGCCGACCCCAACGATGCACCCATCATTGACCCCAACTATTTGGCCGACCCACATGATTTAGCGGTGATTGTAGAAGGGGTCAAAATTGCCCGCAAAATCCTCAACTCGGCCGCCCTTGACCCGTATCGCGGCGAGGAGTATTTGCCCGGTGCGGCTGTGCAAACCGACGACGAAATTGCCGAATTTGTGCGGAATTGGGCGCAAAACATTTACCATCCCGTTGGCACCTGCAAAATGGGCAACGACCCGATGGCGGTGGTGAATGACCGCCTGCAAGTTCACGGCATACAGGGTTTGCGCGTCGCCGATGCCTCCATCATGCCCTTTATCATCAACGCCAACACCAATATCCCGTGTATCATGATTGGCGAAAAGTGCGCCGATTTGGTGCTGGAAGCATAATCAGGCAGGGGAGCAGGGGAGCGGAGGAGCAGGGGAGAATTTCCCTGGCTCCTCTGCGATTTATATAACAACGAGGGAATTGAAATGCGTAAGAATTTGGTAATGACCATTACAGGCAACGACCGGGTTGGGCTGGTGGAGGAAGTAACCCGGCTCATTTTGCAATATCATGGCAACGTGGATTCAAGCCGGATGGCGCGGCTAGGCGGGGAATTTGCCATGCTGGCTTTGATTTCGATGCCGGCCAACCAGTTTGAGCCATTGCGTGAAGGGGTGCGGGCGTTGCGTAACCAGGGGTACAAGGTGACCACGCGGGAGACAGAACGGGGAGATTCCATGCGATACGCTGGCTGGCTGCCCTATCTGGTCACGGTCAATGGAGCCGACCACGAAGGCATTATCCATGAAATCACCCAACATTTGGCCGATCACGGGGTGAACATTGAGACAATGGACACAGGCATGGTACCTGCACCCATGAGCGGCACGCCACTGTTTACCATGACGGCCGTTGTTGTGGCCCCACCGGCACTCAGCTATCACGACCTACGCGAAGAGCTGGAAGATGTTGGCGACAGCTTAAACGTGGATACCGAAGTCACGCCTTATCGTGGCTAAATTGATGAACCAAACGGCCGATATTGTCATCTGTGGCGCGGGCAGCATTGGCATTGCCGCCGCCTACTATCTGGCGCAACGGAGTGCGGGCAAAATTGTGCTGGTGGACAAACACCCGCCGCTGAGCCAGACCAGTGCCAAGTCGGGGGAAAATTACCGCAACTGGTGGCCGCAGCCGGAGATGTGCCACCTGATGAACCGCAGCATTGACCTGCTGGAAGGGCTGGCGCGGGAATCAGACAATGTGTTTGGCCTGACACGGCGGGGGTATGTGTATGCGACGTGGGATAAAACCAACATTTTGTCCCACACTCTCCCCCTCTACCAGCAGCTCCCCGTCGGCGAAATCCGTTTGCACGCTGGTAGCAACCCGGCCAGCTACGCGCCGATTAGCCACAACTGGGAAGGACAGCCCGACGGGGCTGACATTTTGCTGGATCGTGACCTGATTCGGCGCACCTTCCCCCACTTTGCCGACGGCGTGGCGGCGGTGGTTCACGCCCGGCGCGGCGGCGATTTGAGCGCCCAGCAGTTGGGGATGTACCTATTGAAGCAAGCCAAATGGCAGGGCGTGGTGGAACTGCGCGGCGAGGTGGTAGGTTTTGAGCGGGATGAGGCGGGGGGAATAACGGCCGTTTTCGTCCAAACCGCCACCGGCCAGCAAACCATCCACACCCGCACCTTTGTCAATGCGGCCGGCCCCTTTGCCCCCCACATCAACACGCTGCTCGGCGTTGACCTGCCCATCACCAACGTCTTCCAGCAAAAGGTTGCCTTTGACGACCCGCTGCGCGTCATCCCCCGCACCGCCCCCTTCACCATCTTTGAGGACAGCCAAACGCTGCCCTGGCGCGATGACGAACGAGAGCTGCTGCAAGCCGAGCCAGGCTATGAATGGCTGCTGGAGGAGTTCCCCGGCGGGCTGCACATCAAGGCGGACGGGGGTGAAAACGGGAGCTGGATTAAGCTGGGGTGGGCGTTTAACCAAACGGCCGAAACACCGGTTTGGAAACGCCGTCTGCTGCCAGAGTTTCTGGACATTGTGGTGCGTGGGGCGTCGCGGCTGGTGCCGGGGTTAACGGCCTATTTTGACAATGTGGCAAAACCCGTTGCCCACTATGGCGGCTACTACAGCAAGACCCCGGAAAACCTGCCCCTCATCGGAGCATTGGGCGTGGGGGGAGCATACATTTGCGGGGCATTTGCCGGTTTTGGCACCATGGCAAGCTGCGCCGCCGGTGAACTGCTGGCCGACTGGGTGTGTGGCAACCCGCTGCCCGCTTACGCCGCCGCTTTTGCCCCGGCACGGTACCAGGATCCGGCGTATGTGGCAATGCTGGCGGCATTGGGAAATTCAGGGGAACTATAAGGACAAGGTTTGCATGCCAGCTTGTAGCCGAGGATTCTAATCCTCGCTCTTCAACAAGACTAAAGGCAGATTGATCAGCGCTGCCGTCGTTTTTCTGCCAACCGCGAAGCCAGAGTACCCACTGGCGGCTCTGCCACAGGTCCAGCTGGCTCATCGGCAATGGCAGCAGAAACTGGCTGAGAAACGGCCGTTTCCTCGCCCACTACCTCCTCCTTCTCCTCCGCCACCACAGCCACCTCCTCCCCCTTTTCCGCCACCGCCCGCTGCTTGGCCGCCAAAAGCTGCGATAGCTGCGCCGAACGGGCTGGCTGCGCCACCGTCTCACGCTGGGAAACACGACCAAACACCCATTCCAACAACCGCTCCCAATCCCGCCGCGTCACCACCAGCCGCCGCACGCCGATGTCAAGCGGCAGCAGCAGCACCGCCAGCAGCGTCAGCCACGGCCAAATGGGGCGGGTAGCTGGTTCACTGGGCAAGTTGTGGGTAAAAACGGCCGTTTCTTCCCCCACCCGCAACCCCCGTCCCCCTGTCAGTTCGGCCAACCGCTGCAAAAGCGGCTCGTTGGCCGCCAAATTGCGATACTCCGGCGAATACCCCAGCACCCAACCAAGAGTCTGCCCTACCGTTGCCCCATTTTCGGCCTGCCCCGCTACGCGAATCAAATACGCTCCTGCCGTTTCTGGCGTGAAATCAGCCTCATACCGCCCCGGTGCCACCTGCTGCAATGCCACATTGCTCACCTCACCATTGGGTGCCACCACATTAGCTTCTAAAGCCAGACCGTTGAGTAACACCTCACCTGCCCCCACATCCCGTGCATCCACCGTCAGCCGGGCGGTGGCTTCGTTCAGCATCACCACCGATTCCAACGCGCTGTTGCGCCCCTGGGTAATCGTCCAGCGCACCGTTTGCGCCCAAAAAACGGGGAACCCCTCCCACGGCACCCATTCCGCCGCCCAGCGCCCCGTCGCGTCCGAGGTCCAGGCCACGGCGCGCCCTAGGCCGTATTGCCACACCGCCAGCAGCGGGTCGCCCTTGGGCGTTTGCAAAATCACCTGCCCCGCCTCCTTGGGCTGGGTTGCCACATAGCCAAACAGGGGCGGAATGGCGGGAATGTTGTTCAAAATGGGGCTGCGCCCTACCTGCTCGCCAAAAAAGCGTTCTTCCACCAAATAGTTGCGCTGGATGGCGGTGGTTTCCTGGGTAAAAATTTGCGGCAAATTGGCGGCGCGGTCGGTAAAGTGAAAACGGCCGTTTCCCAGCTCCGCCATCTGCTGCAGCCACGCCGTATCCGGCCCCCGCCCAATACTCACCGTAGAGACGGTTGCACCATCGGCCACCAACTGCTGGATTAGCTCCGGCGCACCCTCTTTTTCCTCGGCATCGGCTCCGTCGGCCAGCAAAATGACGTGTTTGACCTCGTTGGGGCTTTGCGCCAGGGCATCGGCGGCGGCCTGCAAACCGGTACGAACGTAGATGCCACCCCCACCGGCTCCAATTTGACGAATGCGGGAAACGGCCGTTTCCCGCTCCCCTGCCACCACCGGCCCAATCGGATTATCCGGCTCCGTGTCCACCGGAATCACCGTAATGTCGTCAAAATCGTTGAGCAGTTGCACCACCCGCACCGCCCCCTCCGCCGCCAGTTGAATCTTAGTCAGCCCCCCCTCATCGGCACTCATGCTGCCCGACCGGTCAATGACAATGACAATGCTCACTGCCGGAAAGCGATCCTGGTCTTTCACCTGCATATCCACCGGCAGCGTTTCCTCCAGCGGCGTACGGAAGTACCCCCCCATGCCATAGCTTTGTGGGCCACCCACCGCCACCAGCCCGCCGCCCAAATCACGCACAAAGCTTTGCAGCGTCGCCATTTGGCGCGGCGACAGCAGCTTGGCGTTGACATCCACCAGCACCACGCTGGCAAAGTTGCTCAACCCGGCTAAATCGGCGGGGAGTTCGTTAGGGGCAGCAACCGCCACTTCTACCCCGGTGGCTTGCAGTGCCGCCACAAGCTGCGCCGCCTGGTCGGGGCGAGGCGCACCGTCATCGTTGAGCGTGCTGTGAACCAGCAGCACGCGGGGTGCGCCCACCACTTCGGTGAAGGCGGCCAGATCGTTGTTTTGGTAATGGGTGTCGTCAGTGGGAATGATTTGTACCTGGTAGCGGGCGAATTCCTGCTCGGTGGCCTGTAACCGGATGGTAAAGTTGTTGATGCCAACGGCCAATTGCACCATCTCCTGGTAGACAACGTTCCCCCCACCCAAAACGCGCAATTCGGCCGTCTGGCGCACGTTGCTTTCGGCCGTTACCTCCAGGCGGAACATTTCGCCAGCCCCCACCCGCGACGGGGCAGCCACATCGAGCAAGGTAACTTCGGCGGTTTGTGCGGGGCGGGGCAGAAAAACGTAGTCAATGGCAACGCCGCTGGCGGCGGCCAGTTCGCCCGCTTTGGCTGCATCCCCCACATTGGCCTGCCCGTCGCTGACGACGACGAGCCGCCGGGCGCTGCCGGCCGGAAACAATGCCAGCCCAAGCTGGATGGCCTCGGCCAGGTTGGTGGTGAGTGGCTGGGGAATGGTGGTGATGGGGGCGAGTTCGGCAAGGGGGGTTAACGGCCGTTCTACCAGCGCATTCGACCCAAACAGCACCACCGCCGCCTGATCCGTTGCCCCCATTTGCCCCACTGCCTCGCGCACAAACTGCTCCGCCTGCGCCGCCTGCCCCTGGCTCATCGAATCCGACGCATCCACCAAAAAAACAACCGCCAGCTCATCCGCCGCCCGCACAAGCTGCGACCCGGCCAGACTTAGCACCAGCAGCAGCAAAATCAGCAGCCGCAGCCCCAGGCTCAACCATTGCCGCCAGCGCTGTCCCGCCGCCAAACGGGGTTGCCCCAACCAGACAACGTAGGGGATGGCAAGCAATAAAATCAGGGCAAAGGGGGAGGTAAAACGCACCAGAATATCCTGCAACAACAAGGCTCAATGGACAGGCTGCCATTCCCGCGAAGCAGGAATCCCAAATAGTCCAGAAGATGGATACCCGCCTTCGCGGGTATGACAGACGGTTTAATGATTATCCTTCAAATAAAAACGGCAGGTGGATGGTGAAGGTGCTGCTGCTGCCGTAGCTGCTGCGAGCCGAAATATGACCACCGTGGGCGGTAATAATGGTATATGCCAGCGTCAAACCCAGGCCCAGGCGGGGGCGACGCGAACGGTAATTGCCGTTGGGAAACAGTTCGCTGCTGTCCAGCCCCTGCCACAGCTTGTCTAACCGCTCTTCAGGGATGCCCACGCCCTCATCCTGAATTTCAATCGTCACTTCCTCATCATCCGCCCCCAGCTCAATCTGCACAGTGCCGTTGATGCGGTTGAATTTGATGGCGTTGTGGATCAGGTAATGAAGAGCTTGCTGAAGCTGCTGCTCATCGCCATAGACATTGGGAATAGGCATGGGCGGCGTAACGTATTCAATGTTGACGCGGCGAGCCTCGGCCATGCTGTCCAACTGCCGGATGGCGCGTTTGATAATGTGATCGAGCTGGATTGTGGCAAAGTGGAAAGGTGCCTGGTTTTGCAGCCGGGCGGAGGCAACAATGAGCTTGTCAACGGCCGTTCGTAGCAAATCCACCTCTTCATTCAGTGCCACCAGCGACGGCGAATCGGTTAGCTGGTGCATTTTCTCCTGCAACCGCTGCGTCTCCAGCCCAATCTTGTCAAACGGCTGGCGCAAGGCAGGCGACACTAGTGCCACAAACTGCTGATACAGCATTACAAACGCCTGAAGCCGCTGCTTTTCATAAATCAACGATTGGTTTTGCGACTGCACATGGTCATTTAACCGCTGCATCGTCCGCACATTTTGCGCCTGCACCAAAAGCGGGCTAGTTTGCTCGGCCAGTGCCGCCAAGTAATCAAAATCTTTAGCCGTGTAAACATCCCCCGTCTGCTTATCACCCAGCAGAGCCAACGCCACGAGGCTGTCACCCAAATGCAGCGGGACATAGAGTGAGCGCCCCCACTGCGTTAACAATTGACGTTCTTCCCGGCTCATGGTGTCAAACTGGGACATGGCGGCCACATCGTATTGAGCCAACGGCCGTTTTTCCTGGCGTAAATGTTGTACAAAGGGGCTGTCGGGGGGCAAAACGGCCGTTGTCAGCCCCACATTTTCTTCCAGCGTGGCAATGGGTCGCAGGCCAAGCCGTCCCCCAACCCCAGCCTCGGTCATAAAAAACCATGCCTCGTTGGTTAACAAATTGGCCTGCACCAGATGGAGAAAAATTCGGGCAATTTGCTCTGGTTCAGGCAAACCCCCAACGATGTTGCGCTGCCCGGCCAGCAAATTTTCATAGCGGGTAATCTTGGGCAAAAAGACGCGCCGCGCCATGCGGTTGGCAAGACGGATGGCAATGGTTAGAACGGCCGTAAACAACACTGTCCCCAACAGCAGCAGTAGCAGCGGGCTAACACCCGGCTGTGGCTCAAGCATGGCGCGTGATAGTTGAGCGGCCAGCCACAGCCCCAGCAGCGAGAGCAAAAAGACAACGACGACATTCGACAACCGCCCCATAAACTGGCGGGTGGCCAGGGGCAGGGCGGGTAGCTGGGTGTTGATGAGGGTGAGGGTGCCGACGGAGGTGGAAACGGCCGTTAATAAAATCCCCGCTTGCTGCCACCCCGGCTGGTTTGGCTGCTGAATCGAAGCCAGGGCTGCGCCCAGGGCAAACACCCCCAGCATCAACAGCCAATATTGCACCTGGTTGCGATAAAGCGAATGAGCCAACTGCCGCGCCGCGTGGCGCGTAAGCAAAAATGCACCCAACGTTGGCACAAACCAACTGGCAATCCATACAGCCGCCCACAAATCAAACAGCCGCACCGCGACCCCAGCTACAGGAGCATCAGCCAGCCATTGCGGCCAGATGGTGGGGTCAAGCAGAATCGCCGCCAGCAGCAGCACCAGCCCCGGCAGCAACAGCACCCAACGCCGGTGCTGCACAAGCGAAAGATGGTGCTGCGTTGTCCACAAAATCCCCAGTGCCAGTAACGTCAGCCCATATTTCCCAATAATTTCCCAATTAAACCGAACAATGGAATCAAAAGTAATGCCGCCATAATGACGCAACACGCTGCTTGCCCACACGATAGCGACCAGCAGCGTCACCCCCCACGACCAACGCAGCGGGCGGCGACCTGTCGGGCTGCGCCACAAGTAACCCAACAAAACCAAAAAGGTCAGGGGGAGTAATGCGGCAATGATGAATTGAAGGGTGAGTGTTAACATGATAAATGATATTGATCCAGATCAATAGCTGATTATATCAGGTTTATCTTACGGCGCGGGTGAAAAAGCGACTGGCTTTATCCCAAAGTTATCCCAAACTGGATTTGGGATAACTTTGGGATAAGTTGATCCAGTAAACAGTAATCGGTAATCAGCACTGAACACTGATTACTGATTACTGTTTACTGATTACTGTTTACTGATTACCGTTTACCGGTCTAATCCAAACTCGATTGGTGTGGAACGTGCTTTGCCCGGCCAAATCGCCCAGGGCATCGGAGGTTGTCCAGTTGACGTTGCGGCCACCATTGTGCTGGCTCCAGTACCCTTTGGGGGAAGCAGCCACGCCGGGGCGAACAGCATCGGTAACAACGGCCGTTAATTCACACCACCCCCGCCCATTTTCCACCCGCACCCGGTCGCCGCTGGCAATGCCCCGCGCCGCCGCGTCAGCGGGATGAATTTCCACAAATGGCTCCCCTTCGCGCTGGCGCAGGGCGGGCAAGTTGGCAAAGCTGCTGGTGGTAAAGTGGTGGGCAGCTCCGGTGATCAGGTTGAGGCTTTCAGATTTGGGATAACGGCCGTTTATCCCAACCCCGCCATCATCCTCGCTCGGCACAAATTGCGGCAGCGGATCCACCCCCATGTCGGCCATCGCCTGGCAATACAGCTCCACCTTGCCGCTGGGGGTGGGAAAACGGCCGTCGGCAAACGGCACCTGGGCGGCATAGGGGAGCGAAATCTGCCCTTCGGCCTGCAGGCGTTCCAGCGTTACCTCACACAGGGCGGGGTAGGAAACGGCCGTTTCCGCCAGCACCTCCTCAATCACCTCCTCCGCCGACTGATGCAGCCACGGTTCCATAAACCCCATCTCCCGCGCCAGCAGCCCCATCACCTCCCAATTGCTCTTGCTCTCACCCAGCGGTGGAATGGCCGCCTGGTTGTAGCCAATCACCGTATGCCCATACGCCTTGTGCAAATCCACATGCTCAAGCTGCGACGTGGCCGGCAGCACAATATCGGCATAAAGCGCGGTATCGGTCATAAACAGCTCATGCACCACCGTAAACAAATCTTCCCGCTGCAGCCCGGCCACAATTTGCCCGGCGTTAGGGCTAATTGCCGCCGGATTCGAGCCAAACACATAGAGCGACTGAATGGGCGGCTCCTGCACCTCACCCAGCAGCGCCGCCCCCAGCCGGTTCATGTTCACCACCCGCCCCGGCGCGGGGCAATCTTGCCAATGTTTGGCGGTATTGCTGGCCCAGCGGGTATAGCCACTGGTGCTATAGGCCAATCCGCCGCCGCAGGTGCCATACTGCCCCGTCAGGGCAGGCAGCATCAAAATGGCGCGAACGGTTTGGCCGCCGTTGCGGTGCCGCTGCAACCCGTCGGCAATTTTGATCAGCCCTGGCTTGGTGGTGGCATAGAGCCGCGCCAGCTTGAGGATGTCGTCTTCATCTAGTCCGGTAATTTCCGCCACGCGCTGTGGTGGATATTCGGCCAGTCGCGCCTTCAGTTCCGGCCAGCCGGTGGTGTTGGCCTGTAGCCACGCTTCATTGTGCAGCCCTTCGGTCACGATAACGTGGGCTAATCCCAATGCCAATGCACCGTCGGTGGCGGGGCGGGGAGCCAAATGCCAGTCGGCGCCTTTGGCGGTGCGGGTGCGGCGGGGGTCAATGACTACAAGCTGGCACCCTTGCCGCTGGGCTGCCCGCAAATGGGGCATGAAGTGGGGGGCGGTGCTGACGGGGTTGTGACCCCAGACGATGACGAGCTGGCTGTGCTGTACGTGGTCGTAGGCGGGGGAGTGGCGCACGCCGAGGGTGGCATTAACGGCCGTTTCTGCCGCCGCGCCGCAGATGGATCGTTCAAGCTGGCTGGCACCAAGACGGTTCCAAAAACGGCCGTTGCACACATCCATCTGCACCATCCCCAGCGTGCCGCTGTAGCTGTAGGGCAAAATCGCCTCGGCACCATATTGGGCAATGATGTCGCGCCAGCGGCCGCCAATTTCCGCCAGTGCCTCTTCCCAGCTAACCCGCTCCCATTCGCCGCTTCCCTTTGCCCCCACCCGCCGCAGTGGATATTGCAGCCGGTCGGGATGGTACACGCGATCCAGATAGGGGCGCACCTTGGCACACAGCCACCCCTCGGTAACTGGATGGTCAGGGTTGGCATAAAAGTTCACGGCACGGCCGTTTTCCACTTCCGTAATCACCCCGCACGTATCGGGACAATCATGAGGACAAACACCAAACGCTTTTGTTAACATTTTATGTTCCTTTCGCAACAAAT
>WBZL01000746.1_pt1 | contig 36047 bp, 34 predicted proteins | sample 5204291 | NCBI WGS metagenome assembly WBZL01 (sample SAMN12344345, study PRJNA552823) | activated sludge metagenome | biome: Activated sludge suspended growth; feature: Nitrification reactor; material: Wastewater; isolation source: activated sludge from nitrification reactor of wastewater... | reverse complement strand
GATGGAGTGGAGACAGCACCGCCCCGGAGGCCCACAGCGGGCCGCCGGGGCGGTGACTGAACTAGCGGGAGATCACTTCTCCACGATCGCGAGCACGTCGCGAGCGGACAGGATCAGGTACTCCTCGTTGTTGTACTTGACCTCGGTACCGCCGTACTTGCTGTAGATCACGGTGTCGCCGACGGAGATGTCGAGGGGAATACGGTTCTCCCCCTCGTCGTCGAATCGACCGGGACCCACGGCCAGGACTTTGCCCTCCTGGGGCTTCTCCTTGGCGGTATCCGGAATGACCAGACCCGAAGCAGTGGTCTGCTCGGCGTCCAGCGGCTGGACCAGGATGCGGTCCTCTAGCGGCTTGATGGAGACTGACACGCCTCAACCTCCCCCTCACGGGATTAGGTGAACGAACGGTTGGCAATGGCCGGATCGACGACGTCGTCGCGGGACCGCCAACGGTCCGACCGATTGGCACTTCCCAAGGGAGAGTGCCAGATCTCACCCTAGAGTTCGATTAGCACTCCGTCAAGCCGAGTGCCAGCCGGTCCGCCCCTAATCTGGTCGGGTGCCCCCTGCCATCCCGCCCAGCGCTTGGCGGGCCGCGGCGGATCTGAACGACCGACCGGCGCCGACCGAACTGACCGCTGCCCGGGCCCGCTGTCCCGGACTCTCCGACGAGGAATGGCGCGTCTGCGTCGAACAGACCCTGTTGCGGCGACGGGCCCGGCCCACCCTGGGACCGGCAGCCGACCGTCTGTGGTTCACCGACCAGGGACTCCAACAGGCCAGTCACCCGGCCGTCGCCGCGCGCAGGGCCCGGCTCCTGGTCGATCAGGGCGAAACGCACCTGCTGGACCTCGGTTGTGGTCTGGGGCTGGACGCCCTGGCCGCACAGCGTTCGGGCCTCATCGTCAGGGCCGTCGAACAGGACCCGCGCACCGCCGACTACGCCTCGGCCAACCTCGGGGCGACGGTTCGGATCGCGGACGCCCGCCACGAGCCACTCCCGTCCGGCACCGTGGCTTTTGTCGACCCAGCCCGGCGTCAGGGATTCGACACGCACGGAACCGCGCGACGAGCCTTCGACCCGGAGCAGTGGCAGCCGCCCTGGTCGTGGACCCAGGAACTCCTGCGGCGGCATCCCCGCACTCTCGTCAAGGCTGCCCCGGGGCTGCCGCATGCCCTGATCCCCGCCGACACCGCCGTCGAATGGATCAGCGTGGCGGGCCACCTCGTCGAGACGACGGTGTGGGGCGCGGACGTGCGCGCCGATCGGCCGCCTCGCGCCGCTGTCCTGCTCACCCCCGGAAAGGACCCGTGGCAGGCGACCGAGACCCTGCTGCCGACCACCGCAGGGGAACGGAGCGCACCATCGGGGGCCCTCGGTTCGTGGCTGCTCGAACCGGATCCGGCAATCATCCGCGGGCACCTGTTGGCGGAGTTGTGCGACCTGACCGGGGGTCATCTGGTCAGCGACGGCATCGCCTACGTGACCGGCACCGGCGACTGTCACGGTTCGTGGGGACGGACGTCACACGTGGAGGCAGTTCTCCCCGCCCGGCCGAAGGCGCTGCGCGGCGAACTGCGTCGTCGCGGAATAGGGCATGTCGAGATCCGCACCCGGGGGCTCAACTGGGACCCGCAGTCACTGCGCCGAGAACTGCGCCTGCCCGGTGGTCCGGCCGGAGCGCAACTGGTGTTCACGCGGCTGCAGGGTCGGGCCGCGGCCGTGTTGGTCAGCGACTGACGATGTCAGTGACGAGCAGACCGGAATCCGCCGGGAAGGACAGGTCGCTCGGCGGAAGGCCCCGTTCGACGGCCAGCGCCCCCAAAGCCGCGACCATCGCACCGTTGTCGGTACACAAGCCAGGCGGTGGTACTCGCAGTCGCAGGCCCCGCGTGGCGCATCGTTCTTCGGCCAGCGCCCGCAGACGGGAGTTCGCGGCCACGCCACCGCCGATGACCAGGGTGTCGGCTCCCACGTCGACACAGGCGGCGACCGCCTTGGCGACAAGGACGTCGGCGACCGCCTCCTGAAAACTGGCTGCCACGTCGGCGATCGGAACGGGCTCGCCGTCGGCGGCACGCTGCTCCACCCACCGTGCCACCGCGGTCTTGAGACCGCTGAACGAGAAGTCGTAGCGATACCGCTCGGCGTCCTTGGGTGCCGTCAGACCGCGGGGGAAGGAGATCGCCGTGGCATCACCACTGCGGGCGGCCTCATCGATCGGCGGGCCGCCGGGGAACGGCAAGCCCAGCAGCCGGGCGACCTTGTCGAACGCCTCGCCGGCAGCGTCGTCGATCGTAGCTCCCAGCGGACGCACGTCGGTGACGACATCGGCCACGTGCAGCAGCGAGCTGTGTCCGCCCGACACCAACAGGGCCACACACCCTGGCGGCAGCGGTCCGGAGACCAACGTGTCGACGGCCACGTGTGCCGACAGATGGTTGACCCCGTAGATCGGCCGGTCCAACGCCAGCGCCAGCCCCTTGGCCCCGCCCACTCCCACCACCAGCGCGCCGGCCAACCCCGGGCCGGCCGTGACCGCCAGGGCATCGATGTCGGCCGGGACCATTCCCGCCTCGGCGCAGGCGCGTTCGACCGTGGGCAGAAGGTCGGCGAGATGGGCGCGACTGGCGACCTCGGGGACGATCCCGCCGTAGCGCGCATGCTCGGGCGCGCTGCTGGCCAGGGTGTTGGCGCGCAGGTGTCCCCCGACGACGATCCCCACGCCGGTCTCGTCGCACGACGTCTCGATCCCCAGCACCACAGGACCGTCGGACGCGTTGCTCGGCCGGTCAGACACCGGGCACCTCCGTGAGCGGGACCGGCTCGTGGCGCCGCAGCCGCATGGTGATCGCGTCCATGCCGTCGGGGTAGTAGCGCGGTCGTCGGCCCAGGCGCAGGAAACCGAAGTGGGTGTAGAGCGCCAGGGCGGCCTCGTTGTCGGCGCGCACCTCGAGGAACACCCGCGTGCAGTCCTCGTCCCACGCCACGGCGAGCAGCTCCTGCATGAGCAACGTGCCGATGCCTTGTCCCCGGTGCGAGCCGGCTACCGCCATGGTCTGCACGTCCGCATCCGGCGGGCTGAGGAACAGCCCGGCGTAGCCGACCGGACGCCCGTCGTCGTCAGCGATCAGATAGCGCCGGGTGTCGCGGGTCAGTTCGTCGACCATCTGCTCGCGGCGCCACGCCGTGGTGGGGAACGAGTCCGCTTCGATGACCATCAGGGAATCCACGTCCGTCGGTCGAGCCGCTCGGATGACGGTCATGGCCGCACCCCGTGCGCCGCCGACCAGGTCACATCGGGGCGGCGCAGATAGTCGGGCTGAAGACTGCCGTCGGCTCCGGTGGCCAGAACCCTGGCCGCACTCGTGGCGAGGGCGTCGGGATCGATCACCGTCGTCCCCCGGCTGCGCCGATCGTCCGAGGTGAGCAGTTCGGTGTCCCCCACTGCCCGTTGCGCGCCGATGAGACCGGCCGCCTCGGCCCGCGGAAGCACGACCGGTGGCTCCGCGCGTACCCCGGCCCGATAAGGCGCCGCGAACAACTCCCCGCGGCGGGCGTCCAGCACGACCCAGCCGTCCGCGAGTCCCGTGGCCACCGCCACCGGATCCAGCGAACACACTCCCCTCACCGGGATCCCGCGCGCCCATCCGAACACCCCGGCGAAAGCGAGCCCCACTCGCAGACCGGTGAACGACCCCGGACCCCGACCGGCCACCACCGCCGTCGCCGGTCCGACCGCCAGCGCCTGTGCCACCAAGGGAGCCAGCTCCTCGGCATGGGCGCGGGGCCGGCTGCCGACACCGGCGAATCGCCTTGCCCCGGTGTCATCGGTCAGTGCCACCACGGCCCGGTCGCCGGAGGTGTCGAGGGCGAGGATCACGCTGTCCCGCCCATCGCCCGCTCAACCTCTTCCACGCGGTCATCGTCCCATCCCGGTCCGACGCCGCAGATCGTCACGTGCCGGTCCTCGTCCCCGCTCCCGGAACTGCGTGAGATCTCGATCGACAACCACCCGTCCGCCACGGCGGGCATCACGGACTCGCCCCACTCCACCACCGTCACCACCGCCTCGGGGTCACCCACGATGTCGGCGAAGTCGTCGTCCGCGCCCAGGCGGTACGCATCGCAGTGGACCAGGTCGACCCGGTCCCCGCGGTGTCGGCGACTGATCACAAAGGTGGGACTGTTCACCGGTCCCGCGACGCCCAGCCCTTCAGCCACACCACGCGTGAACGTCGTCTTGCCGGCCCCCAACGGCCCGGTGAGACAGACCGCGTCACCCGGGCCCAGCAGTCGGGCCAGGGCCCGGCCGGCGGCCACCATGGCGTCGTCGTCGGGAATGATCACCGCGACCGGACCGTGGCCAGCAACTCCTCGAGTCGGGCATTCACCTCGTCGTGGCGTTCGGTGATGACCATGTGGCCGCTGCGCGGCAACACCACCAGCTCCGCCCCGGGAACCCGGCGCACGATCTCGCGACTGTGACTGTCGGGGGTCAGCGCGTCCGTGTCACCCACGATCACCAGGGTCTGCACCCGTTCCAGCGCTGCCAACGCTTCGAGCTTGTCGTGCCGCCCGAACTCCGGGAGGTACTCGGCCACCACTTCGATCGGGGTGGAGTCGAGGAGATCGGCCACAAACCGGGCCTGACCGCGCGAGACGGGACCGCCGAACGACAAGCGCTTGGTCAGGAGGAACTCCAGGTCGGTGGTGCGGGTCCGACGGCGGTCGAGCCGCTCCGCCCGGGCGATCATGGCAGCGGCCAACTGGTCGGTGCGGCCCTGCATGACCCGGGCCGCACGGGCGGGAAGCCGGAACGTGACCTCGGACAGCCGACCCGAGCTGGTCGCGACCAGACCCACGCCCTGAACCCGACCCCCGAACAGTTCCGGCTGCTCGTCGGCAAGACCCATGATGGTCATGCCCCCCATGGAGTGGCCCACCAGGATGAGGGTCCCGGTCGGAGCACATTCGTCGATGACGCGGCCCAGGTCGCGGCCCAACTGGTTGATGGTGTGAGTGTCGGCGGGAGCCCGGCCGCTCCGGCCGTGGGAGCGCTGGTCCCAGAAGACCAGTCGGGCTTTGCCCCGCAGGTCGCGGCGCTGGAAGTGCCACGTGTCGAGGTTGAGCGAGTACCCGTGGCTGAACACGATGGTGATGTCCGCCATGGCCGGGTCGTCGGGTTCGTCGATCTCGGCGTACAAGCGCGTGCCATCGTCCGCGGTTACCCGTACCGGGCTCGAGTGGAGGGAACCGAACGGTTCGTCCTCGTCGAGCAGCGACCGGAACACACCGCGCATCAGCAGCCGTTCGACCACTGCACCGGTCGCCGCTCCGGCCGCCACCGCGAGTGCGACCGCCCCGACCTCGGTCGCCCGCTTCACGCTGCCCCACCCAGGTGTCGGCGAGGCAGCCGCGGCCCCAAGCGGGTGACGATCTCGTAGTTGATCGTCCCGCACGCAGTGGCCCATTCGTCGGCGGTGGGCTCGCCGTGGCTGCCGGCGCCGAACAGTTGCACGTCGTCGCCGGCCCGCACTTTGGCGTCGCCGATGTCCACCACGATCTGGTCCATCGCCACAGTCCCGGACACGCTGTACCGCACCCCCTGGATGGATAGCGGAATCCGGCCGGAGCCGGACCGGGGGACCCCGTCGGCGTATCCCACCGGGATCAACGCGAGCTGGGTCGAACGACGCGTGCGGTAGCGATGGCCGTAGGAGACGCCGTGACCCCCGGGCACCCGCTTGACCAAGGCGACTTTGGCAGTGACCCGCATGGCGGGGATCAGCCCCAGCGATGCCGAGGTGCCGACCGCGGGCCCGGGGCTGAGCCCGTAGACCGCGATCCCGCAGCGGACCATGTCGAAGCGGGCGTCGGGATGCACCAACGTGCCGGCGCTGTTGGCGAGGTGTCGCAGGCGCGGTTCCACCCCCGCCTCGGCGACCGCATCGAGAGCGGCGTGGAACTGTTCGATCTGGCGTCGGGTGGTCCCCGATTCGGGTTCGTCGGCGGAAGCGAGGTGGCTCCAGACCCCGACGATCTCGACCACCCCCCGGTCTTGTCGGCCCCGGGCGGCATCCACCAGGCTCGGCCACTGATCGGGCATGGCGCCACTGCGGCCCAGCCCCGTGTCGACCTTCAGGTGGATGGGGGCCCGCTGGCCCACCTTGACCGCAGCGGCGACGACCTGCTGCAACTGGTCCAACGACGCGACCGACAACTCCACCCGCCGTTCGACACACTCGGCCAGGTCGTCCTCGGGCGCGTACAGCCACGCCATCAGCGGGCCCCCGTCGCCGGATTCACGCACGGCGATGGCCTCCTCGGGCAGTGCGACCCCCAAGTACTGGGTTCCCGCCGCGCGGGCGGCACGCGCACTCGGCACCATGCCGTGCCCGTAGCCATCCGCTTTCACCACTGCCAGCAGTTCACTGTCGCCGGCGGCAGCCTTCAACCGCAGGACGTTGCTCCCGATCGCTGCCAGGTTGATCTCCGCTGCGGCACGCATAGGGTGATTCTCCCCTGTCGCCCGGGACGGATGCACGCACGGTTCGGGACGTTGGTCCTGGGCCATCCGAGGGCCAAACGAGCCCGGTGAGCAGATGTTCGCATTTCGTTCATCCAGCGTTCACTCAGCACGCCTCGTCGTCACCTGCGATGCCCCACTATGAAAGAAGTCCGTCACTCCCCGTTCCCGGGGAGTGCTGAAGTGAAGGGTCGTAGGGGTGGACATTCTCCTGATCTCCGTCATCGTGCTGGTTGCCCTGGCGCTCATCTTCGACTTCACCAATGGATTCCACGACGCCGCCAACACGGTCGCCACAGTCGTCGCCACCCGCGCCCTCCCCGCGAAATGGGCCCCGGCGTTCGCCGCGGTCTTCAACTTCCTCGCCTACTTCGTCGTCGGCACGGCCGTAGCCAGCACCATCGCAAAGACCGTCGACTCGAAGTTCGCGGGGACGGCGGTCGTATTCGCGGCGCTCTTCGCCGCCGTGGCCTGGAACTACATCACCTGGCATCTGGGGATGCCCTCCTCGTCCAGCCACGCCATCATCGGCGGCCTGGTGGGCGCCGGGCTGGCCGCGGGTGGCTTCGCCGCGATCTCCTGGGACAGCGTGAGCAAGGCGGCCATCGGCATCGTGGCATCCCCAGCTGTCGCCATCGCGATCGCCTTCGTCGCGTTCTACCTGATCCTCGGGATCCAGCGGCTGCTGAAGTGGCACGACAACCACCCGGTCTTCAAGGGGCTGCAGTTGTTGTCGTCCGCTGCTCTGTCGTTCGGACACGGCGCCAACGATGCGCAGAAGACGATGGGCGTCATCGCAGCGCTGCTCCTCGGCGCCGGGTACACGTCGGTCGGGGCCGACGGCAAGAGCATCGAGGTCCCCGAGTGGGTCGCGTTGGCTTCCTATTCGGCGATCGCCATCGGCACCTTGTGGGGGGGCTGGAAGATCATCGAGACCATGGGCCTGAAGATCACCACCCTGCACGCCAACTCCGGTGCGGCCGCCAACATCGGCTCCACCACCGCCATCTTCGGAGCGACATCGATGGGGGTCCCGATCTCCACCACCCACGCGGCTGCCAGCTCCGTCGTCGGCGCCGGCGTGGCTTCCGGCAAGGGCGCCAACTGGAAGGTCGTCGGCGAGATGGTCCTGGCGTGGGTCGTCACGATCCCCGCCGCCTGCGCCATCTCCTTCATCATGTTCCGACTCACCCAATTGCCCACCGCACTCGCGTGGATCACGGTGGGCACCATCGTGGCCGCCTTCACCGGCTGGGCCATCTGGGCCATGTTGCACACGATCCACGCCGACGACGTCGAGGCCGAGATCCCCTCGGAGAACCAGCTTGAGAAGCCTCTCCCGGCCCACCCCCACCTGTCGGGCCACGGTCCGGTCGAGTGACCGCCCGGACCCCGGGTCCGACCGATATCTGCAACCACCCGCTACCTGGGTGACTCTGGGTGAGCAAACCGTGGCGTCTGCGTGACACTGTGTCCGGGTGATCGTCGGGATCGGGGTTGACCTCGTCAACGTGGCCAAGTTCGGGGCCACCGTGACCCGCACGCCCGGCTTCGCCGACTCGCTGTTCACCGCGCGCGAGCGGAAGGACGAACTCGGCGGCGACCGGTCGGTCGCCTCACTGGCCGGTCGGTACGCCGCCAAGGAGGCCACCGCCAAGGCCCTCGGCGTGCCACCCGGCGCCGGGTGGCACGACTGCGAAGTGCTCGTGGAGCCAGATGGACGCCCCTACCTTGCGATGAGTGGGTTGCTGGCTGAGGCGGCGGGCGAACTGGGGGTCACGACATTGCACCTGTCGCTGGCCGTGGAGGGCGACGTCGCGATCGCGTACGTTGTCGCAGAGGGAAGTGTGACGCTCGACGGGGCCGTCCCACGCCGTATGGCGACTTCCCGATGACCCGGACGGAGCCGACGGCATGAGAGCAATCACCCCTGGCTGGGGTCTGGTCGCCGCGGGCGCCCTGGCTGTCGCCACCATGACGAGTCCCGCGAACGCCGCTCCGCCACCGGGCGCTCAGGAGTCCAGAACCCAGACCGTATGGCTGTGTCGCCCCGGTCTGAATGGAGATCCTTGCGACGGGAGTCTGCGTACGACGGATCAACGCACGGGCCGGGTCTGGACGCCTCAGCGGGCCCACCGGCCACCGGTCGACTGCTTCTACCTGTACCCGACCGTGAGCACCCAGACCGGGATGAACGCCACTCTGGCCATCGAGGCCGCCCAGCGCTCCATCGCCGAGTATCAGGCCGCGCGCTTCTCGACGGTGTGTCGTGTGGTGGCCCCTATGTACCGCCAGGTCACGCTCGCGGGCCTGGGCGGAGTCGCCACCCGGGCGGACTGGCGGACCGCCTACCGCAGTGCCCGGGCTGGGTGGCGGGCGTACCTGCACCGGTACAACGACGGTCGCGGGTTCGTGCTCATCGGCCACTCCCAGGGCTCCTACCTGCTGCGCAAACTCATCACCCACGAGATCGACGACAAGCCGGCGCTGATGCGACGTTTCGTCGGCGCCGTCCTACCGGGCACGTCGATAGCCGTGCCGCGCGGACGCCTGGTGGGTGGGGACTTCCGGTCGATCCCGGCCTGCTCCCGGCCGCGCGAGGCCGGATGTGTCCAGAGCTGGGCCACCTACAACGATCTGACCCCTGCCCGAGACGCGATCTTCGGCCGGATCGACGATCGGTCGAGGAAGGCTCGCGACCGCTACGAGGCCATGTGCACCGCACCGGCGGCCATCGCCGGTGGCCCGGCCCGTTACCGGGGATTGAAACCATCCGCGGCGCCGGCCAGCCCCTTCGACATCGGCCTCAGCATCATGTTCTCGGGTGACGTCCCCACCGCCCCCACGCCGTGGGTCAAGCCCGGCGCCGCCTACCGCGGCTCGTGTGTGCGGAAAGCCGGATCCCACTACCTGAATCTGCGGCCTCTGGGATCAGCACCCACTCTCATCCCCTCGCCCGACCCACGATGGGGGCTCCACCTGCTGGACGTCAACGGGGCCCTGCCGCAGTTGCTCACGAGCGTCCGCCACCAGATCCGGTCCTTCACCCGGGTCAAATAGCACGGTCGCCGCCGCACGGCCCAGGGCAGGCGAGCGCATGCCCGAACGGCATAGGGTCGAAAGGTGCGCCTGGCCTATGACGTCGCTGCCGTCTATGCAGCGGAAGCATCGTTGATGAAGCAGGTCCCGTCCGAGCAGCTCATGGCGGTGGCCGCGCAGGGCGTGGCCGCCACCGTGGTGGACGCCTTGCGCGGAGTCGGACGGATCGCCGGGACCCCCGTGGTCCTCATCGTAGGCTCGGGCAACAACGGCGGCGACGCACTCTTTGCCGGAGCGCTCCTGGCGCGGCGCGGCCTGTCGGTCAAGGCCATCACGGTCAGCGACACCTTCCACGACGCAGGGGCGCAGGCGCTCCTGGCGGCCGGCGGCCGGCTTCTGGGGGTTGCCGAGGGGATGGCCGCCATGGCCGATGCAGCCGTGGTGATCGACGGCATCGTCGGCATCGGGGCACGCGGTCCGCTGCGGCCCGAAGCGGCAACGGTGGTGCAGGCCATCCCCGCCGGGGCCGCGGTCTTCGCGGTCGACCTTCCCAGCGGGGTGGACCCCGATACCGGCGCCATCGCCACCCCCTGTGTCCGTGCCGATGTCACCGTGACCTTCGGTACGTGGAAGCCAGGTCAGTTCCTCCCGCCGGGACGCGACCACTGCGGAATCGTGGAGAAGATCGACATCGGGCTCGATCCCCATCTGGCGAGTCTGTCGCCCGCCTTCCAGGTGATGACGCTGGCGGACGCGGCCGCGTTCTACCAGGCCCCGAGAGAGACCTCGTACAAGTACAACCATGGCGTCCCCGGGGTCTGCGCGGGCTCGCCCGAGTATCCGGGCGCCCCGCACATGGTCGTGGGTGCAGCCCGACACGCGGGCGTGGGGATGGTGCGACTGTGGCAGGACGCGGCACCACAGGTCGCGGCCTCGGTGGTCGAACGTTTCCCCGATGTGGTGTGCACCGGTGGGCCGCTGGCTCAGGATCCGAAGGCCACGGCCTGGATCATCGGTCCGGGACTGGGAACCGGCCCGGAACAGGCCGACCTGGTGGCGGAGGCCCTGGCCACGGAGCTGCCGGTCGTCATCGACGCCGACGCCCTCACCCTCGTGGCCCACCACACCCCCCTGCGCTACGCGATCGTCGCGCGTTCAGCTCCGACGGCATTGACGCCTCACGTGGCCGAGTTCGCCCGACTGGGGTTCGACGAGGGGGACGACCGCGTGGCGGCGGCCCGGCAGGCTGCCGCAGAACTGAAGGCGATCATGGTCCTCAAAGGGGCGGGCACCGTGATCGCCGGTCCGGACGGGACTCCCTTCGTGGACACAGTCGGCCCGGCAGCCCTGGCGACTGCCGGCACCGGCGACGCCTTGAGCGGCCTGGTCGGCGCAGCGCTCTCGCAGGATCATGAGGACCCGGTCGCCGCGGTGGCTGCGGCCGTGGTGGTGCATGGGCTGGCGGCACGCGTCGCCTCGCGCGACGATCAGCCCATCACGGCCTGGGACCTGGTGGAAGCGGTTCCGGCAGCCGTCGGTGAGGTCCGGCGCCTCACTCCACCGTGACGGACTTGGCCAGGTTGCGCGGCTGGTCGACGTCGTGGCCCTTGGCGGTGGCCATCTCACAGGCGAAGACCTGCAACGGCACCGTCGCCACCAGCGGCTCCATCAGGGTGGGGCACGGGGGGATGCGGATCAGGTGATCGGCATAGGGGACCACCGACTCGTCCCCCTCTTCGGCGATCACGATGGTGCGCGCGCCCCGCGCCCGCACCTCTTGGACGTTGGACACGATCTTGTCGTGCAGTACGGATCGACCGGCCGGCGACGGAACCACGACCACCACGGGGATGTCGTCCTCGATCAACGCGATCGGCCCGTGCTTCAGCTCGCCGGCGGCGAATCCCTCGGCGTGCATGTAGGCGAGCTCTTTGAGTTTCAAGGCCCCCTCCAGCGCGACCGGGAAGCCGACGTGACGACCGATGAACAACACCGACGGAGACGCAGCCAGTTCGCGGGCGATCTCGCGGACCCCTTCGACCGTGTCGAGCACCAGGTCGATCTTGGCCGGCATCTCCGCCAGTTCGTCCAGGATCAGCCGCACCTCGTCCCCGAACTTGTTGCCCCGGACCTGAGCCAGGTACAGGCCCACCAGGTACGCCGCCACGATCTGGGTGAGGAACGCCTTGGTCGACGCCACAGCGATCTCCGGTCCGGCGTAGGTGTACAGCACGGCGTCGCTCTCGCGCGGGATGGTCGACCCGACGGTGTTGCAGATGGCCAAGACCCGAGCACCCTGTTCCCGGGCGTACCGGAGCGCCATCAGAGTGTCCATCGTCTCCCCCGACTGGGAGATGGCGATCACCAAGGTTTGCCGGTCCACGATGGGATCGCGGTACCGGAACTCGCTGGCGAGTTCGACTTCCACCGGGATCCGCGTCCAGTGCTCGATCGCGTACTTGGCCACCATGCCGGCGTGGTACGCGGTGCCGCAGGCAACAACGACGATCTTGGATACCTCACGGAGTTCCGACTCTCCGATGCGCATGTCGTCGAGCTGCAGCGACCCATCCCGACCGATCCGACCCCGCAGGGTGTCGGCGACGGCCTTGGGCTGCTCGGCGATCTCCTTGAGCATGAACAGGTCGTATCCGCCCTTCTCGGCGGCCGACGCGTCCCAGTCGACCGTGAAGGGGGTCACGGGGGCGGGGTTGCCGTCGAAATCGGTGACGGTGACGGAATCGCGCGTGATCTCGACGACCTGGACCTGGCCCAGCTCGATCGCCTCGCGGGTGTAGGCGATGAACGCGGCCACATCGGAGGCGAGGAAGGCCTCGTCCTCACCGACCCCGACCACCAGCGGTGAGTTGCGGCGCGCGCCTACAACCACGTCGGGACGCCGAGCGTCGAGGGCCACAAGGGTGAACGCCCCGTTCAGTCGACCGCAGACCCGCCGCATGGCTTCCGCCAGGTCACCGTCGCACGCGGGAAGCTCGGCAGCCACCAGATGGGCAGCGACCTCGGAATCTGTCTCCGACAGCAGCTCGATGCCCGCGCCGGACAGTTCCTCCCGCAACTCCGCGAAGTTCTCGATGATGCCGTTGTGGATGATGGCGACATGGCCGTCGGCCGATACATGGGGATGCGCGTTCTGATCGGTGGGGCCGCCGTGAGTCGCCCAACGGGTGTGTCCGATCCCGGTCGTCGCAGGCGGCGGGACGTCACCGGCGACCGCTTCCTCGAGATTGGCGAGTTTCCCCGCCCGCTTGCGCGTCCACAACTGGCCGTCCGAGGCCAGCGCAACGCCGGCGGAGTCGTACCCGCGGTACTCGAGCCGACGCAGACCCGCCACCACGACGTCCAGCGCCGATCGGTTGCCGACGTATCCGACGATTCCACACATGGGGTCCAGAGTAGTGCCCGGGCCACGGCAACAGCCCGCTCACCCGATGACGACGGCTCCCCCACCGCGCTCCTTTGCTTGCTGCAACAACGCATCGGCGGCGGCGACGGCTGCGTCGAGGGTGTAACCGACCCCGTCCACGACCCCGGCACTGAGTTGGGGCCGGACGCCCGGGGGCAGCGCCGGGACGGTGAGGGTTCCGAACTCCGTCTGCCGCGCCACGAGCCACCGCTGCAGGCCCGCAGCATCACCGGTCCGGCTGACCAGGACGAACTCGTCACCCCCGATCCGGAACAACATGTCGGTGCGCCGGATCCGGTCCCCCAGGTGTGCGGCGAACACCCGCAGCAGTTCGTCTCCCACGGCATGGCCATGATCGTCGTTGACCGACTTCAGCCGGTCCAGGTCGATGACCGCCACCGCCCCGGGGCCGTGCGCGGACACCGGCAGAGCACGCACCGCGTCAAGGGCTCGCCGGTTGGGAAGGCGGGTGAGCGGGTCGGTGTCCGCCGCGTGCTGCAGTTCGTCGATGAGCTGGTCGTAGGCGGACACGGCGTCCTGCAACTCCTGCTGGCGCTGCCAGGCGAACTGCAATTGTCGATGGGCCACGAAGATGATCGCCAATCCCCCGGCCGCCATCACCAACGCGTTCACCAGCCAGATCCCGCGTGGCAGCGGAGGCGTCGCGGCCGGGGACGTCACCAGCAGGAGCGCCACCAGCGAAGTCACGATCCAGATGACGATGGACCACACCAGGTCGCGCCGCACCACGGTCAGCAGGATGATCGCAGCGATGGGGACCAGCATCGGGTTGGTGCTCAGGTCGCCGTTGACGGCCGGTTGACCCACGACGATCAACCACAGGACGAGGCCGTACCCGAACACCGCGAGGTCCAGGTGGGAGCGAACCAGCAGGAACAGTCCCCCCAGAGGGACCAGTCCGCCCAGCAGGATGAGGCTGCTGATGTGGGACGGTTCGGTCGGCCAGAACACCACGGCGGCCACTGCGAAGGCTCCCGCGGTCAGCGCCAACGCCGCCACCAGGGTCCGGCTGCGCCGCTGCGCTTCGGGGCTGACCGTTCGCCCGGCGCCGATCACGAGTTGCCTCGGGCGGGAGCGATGCCCAGCGGGAGGCCGTCGCGCTTGGCCGCCACGAGGGCCTCGTCTGCTGCGACGAGGGCAGTAGCGACGGGCCCGCGACACGGACTCATGCCCACGGTGACGCTGTAGGGCGGCACTTCCGGGGCGACGTGTCGGATCCGCAGTCCCAGCCGGACCGCCCAGGCCTGTGCATCCACCAGATCCAGGTCGGCCAGGAGGAGCATGAACTCGTCGCCACCCAGCCGGAACAGGGCGTCACCCGCCCGCGATTCGGCGCGCAGCGACGAGGCCAGGTCCCGCAGGACGTCGTCTCCGGCGGCGTGTGAGTGGACATCGTTGATGGCCTTGAAGTCGTCGATGTCCACGACCACCACTACCCCGTCCACATCTGAGCGGAAAGCCTTGAGCGCCCGGCGATTGCCGAGGCCCGTGAGAGAGTCGGTGTGAGCGGCCACATGCAACTCGTTCGCCGACGCCCGACGGTGGGCGACAGTGCGCTCCAGCCGACCCTGCTGATCCCACGCCCACAGCACCAGCTGAGCGGCCAGCGACATGATCACGACCCCGACCCCGGCCATGATTCCCGACAGCACGATCCAGGCCTCGCGCGGCCATTGTGTCGTTCCGGCGTCAGAAGTCACCAGCCACAGGGCGAGAATTGCCGCGACCGCCCAGGCCGGGGCGACCCACGTGAGGCGAGCGGGAAGGATCGGCACGAGCAGCATGGCGATCGGTCCGATGGTCAGTGGTGTGACACCTACATCGTCCATCGACGCAGCGCTGCCGATCACGACCGTCGACACGACTCCGATGAACCCGAAGACCGCCTGGTCGACGGAGCCGCGCCGGCACACCGCAACGAGCGGGATGCAGGCGCCGGCGCAGACAAGCACCAGGACGAACACCGTTGGGGGAATGTCGAAGGACAGGAAAGTCAGGGCGACAACGAGCAGGCCGGCGGCGCCGGCGGAGATCGTGATGCCTGCCGTGGCGGCTCGGCGCACCGTCTCAGGGTCGGCGTCCCCGGTGAAGCCCGCCCTGATCACGCGCTCGGGGAACCGCGACGGCGCCATACCCAACACCGTGACACAGCCGGGACGATTCCGCCCGGACTGCGGACGGAAAACGGGTCAGGAGAGGGCCAACTCCGTCTTCACGACATGGGCCAATCGGTCGGCCACTTCTTGCGCCTGTTCGGCGGACGGAGCTTCGACCATGACCCGGATCACCGGTTCCGTGCCCGACGGGCGGAGCAGCACCCGCCCGGTGTCGCCCAGCAGATCGTCCGCCTGCGCGACCGCCTCGATCACCGTGGTGTTGGCGTCGACGGCGGTGCGGTCGACGCCGGGGACGTTGACCAGAACCTGAGGCAGTCGGTTCATCACCCCGGCCAATTGCGCCAGCGGACGGCCGGCCTCAGCCATCCGGCCCAGAAGTTGGGCAGCGGTGAGAACCCCGTCGCCGGTGGTGGCCTGGTCCAACAGCAGCACATGGCCGGACTGTTCGCCCCCGACCGTGAAGCCGCCGTCGACCATCCGCTCCAGCACGTAGCGGTCACCGACCGCCGTCTGCTCGACCGCGATCCCGTGATCGCGCATCGCCAGGTGGAACCCCAGGTTCGACATCACCGTGGCCACGACAGTGTCGCCGGGAAGCGCACCGGCCTCTTTGCGGCCGATGGCAAGCACGGCCATGATCTGATCCCCGTCCACGACGGCGCCGTCGGCGTCGACCGCGAGACAACGGTCGGCGTCACCATCGTGGGCGATTCCGACATGCGCTCCTTCGGACACCACTGCCTCCTGCAGATCGCCCAGGTGGGTGGACCCGCAGTTGTGGTTGATGTTGTACCCGTCGGGGGCGGTGTGGATCTCGATCACCTCGGCGCCGAGTTCGCGGTAGACACGCGGGGCGGCGGAACTCGCCGCGCCATTGGCACCGTCCACCACGACCCGCAGCCCGGAGAGATCCTGATCGACGCTGCCCACGACATGGCGCACGTACCGGCCCAACGGGTCGCCGCCGGAGCGCACCCGACCGACGTCGCGGCCGGTGGGCGGTGCTGGGATGTCGAGCATGGCGGCTTCGATGGCGTCCTCGACGTCATCGGCCAACTTCAGGCCACCGCGGGCGAAGAACTTGATGCCGTTGTCGGGCATGGGGTTGTGGGACGCCGACAGCATGACACCGAAGTCGGCGCCGGTGTCCTCGACCAGGAAGGCCACTGCGGGCGTAGGCACGACGCCGACGTCCCAGACATCGACGCCGGACGCGGCCAGACCGGCAACGACTGCAGCAGACAGGAACTCACCGCTCGCCCGCGGGTCTCGTCCCACCACAGCGACGGGTCGCCGTTCGGGCGGTGAATCGGCGCCCAGGATACTCGCTGCCGCCATGCTCAGTTGCAGGGCGAGCGGCGCAGTGACATCGACGTTGGCGAGGCCTCTCACCCCGTCGGTTCCGAAGATCCGGGCCACGGCGAGGTCAGCGCTTGGAGTACTGCGGCGCCTTGCGGGCCTTCTTCAGCCCGTACTTCTTGCGCTCCTTCACCCGAGCGTCACGGGTCAGGAAACCGGCCTTCTTCAGGCTGCCGCGATGGGCTTCGGTGTCGATCTCGTTCAGGGCGCGGGCGATGCCCAGGCGCAGTGCGCCGGCCTGGCCGGACTCGCCACCGCCGTCGATGCGGGCGTACACGTCGTAGGTGTCGACCGAGTTCGTCGTCACGAACGGACTGCTGATCAACTGCTGGTGGACCTTGTCGGGGAAGTAGTCCTCGAGGCTGCGACCGTTGACCACCCAGTTGCCGGACCCGGGCACCAGTCGTACCCGCGCGATGGCTTCCTTGCGCCGGCCGACGGCCGATGCCTCGCCGGTGCGGGCAGGGACGCCGGTCACTTCGGCGATCTCGGTGACGACTTCGACGCCGCCGAAGTCGTCCTCGGCCACGACGGATTCGGTGATTTCCTCGGTCACTGGGCCACCTGACTCAATTCGTAGGGTTGGGGCTGCTGGGCGCCGTGCGGATGGTCGGGCCCGGCGTAGACCTTGAGCTTCTTTAGCTGGGCGCGGCCCAGCGAGTTGTGCGGGAGCATGCCTTTGACGGCCTTCTCCACCATGCGCCGGGGATCGTTCTCGCGCAGGTCGCCGTAGGTCCGGCTGGACAGGCCACCGGGGTAGCCCGAGTGGCGCTGGTCGAGTTTGTCGGTGGGCTTGCTGCCCGACAGGGCCACCTTGCTCGCATTGATGACGATGACGAAGTCACCGGTGTCGACATGAGGCGCGAAGGACGTCTTGTGCTTGCCCCGCAGCAGACGAGCGGTCTGACTGGCAAGCCGGCCCAGCACGACGTCCTCGGCGTCGATGATGTGCCACTGGCGCTCAGTCTCACCCGGCTTGGGCGTGTAGGTGCGCACGTAACTCTCCTGCGGTAGTGACCGTGTTGACATCCGGATCAGGCGCTCCGCCGGCATCGCTGCCGACCGGGAGACCACCGGCGCGCCGGTGGCCCGGCGACAACTTCACAAGCGTACCCGCCGGAACGCGAGACGGTCAAAGCGCCCGGTGTTAGCGTGACGCCCACAGACTCGATCGGCGGGAGCCCAGTATGGCGACGACCCCCACACTGACCGCAGGACTGGCCATCGCCGGTCTCATCCTCACCGGCGTGCCGACCGCGTCCGCCGCCGCCACCGACCTGACCGCCACCGCGAAGCAGGACTTCGGCTGGCGGAATCTGGCCTGGACCGTGACCTCGGCGAAGCCAGTGCGCGACGCAGACATCCTGCACGTCGCCGCCAACGACTGGGGGGTCCTGGTGGGCCGTCCCGGTGGCGGTGGGATCTTCCGCCTGACGGTGCCAAAGAAGTGCACGAAACTGCGGGTGCGGACCAAGGTCAACGGCGTCGATGTCAGCGACGACCTGCCGCCGAACCGGATCCGGACCCTCCTGGCCCGCCAGGGCCGCCACCCGGCCCGAGTGGGTCCCGTCACCCACGAGGTGAAGGACGGCAGCTGGCGCGAGCCTGACGTGGTCGGCCGACCAGCTCCGGGGTCACGGCAGTTCACCTTCCGCATCAAGGACAGGACGGCCTCGAACGGAGAGGCGGGGTACGTGATGGGCCTGACGTTCGGTGGCTACTGCCCCCGCAACGCGCTGGGCTGACAACGCACCGCTACCACCGCCGGTCAGCCGGGCGGGTGGTAGGTGATCTCCGTCGCCTCGGTCGTGATCCGTGTTCCCTTGGTACCGGCCATGATCTCGGTCAAGTCGTCCAGGGCGCCGATGACCGCCACCTTGCCCGGCAACTTCCGCGCGAAGTCGGCAGCTGCCTCGACCTTGGGACCCATCGACCCGGCGGGGAAGTCGAACGCCTCGATCTCATCGGGGCTCGCCTGGGCGATCGCCTGCTGTGCCGGGGTGCCCCAGTCGCGGTACACGGCGTCGGCATCGGTGGCGATGACGAGCAGATCGGCCTCGAGGTCCTCAGCGAGAACTGCTGACGAGCGGTCCTTGTCGATCACGGCCTCGACTCCGACGAGTTGGCGCGGGTTGAAGTCCCAAGGGCCCTCGAGCTCCTGATCACCCGGGAGGTACATGGTGGGGATACCGCCACCGCCGGTGCAGACCACGACGGCACCCATGTCGAGCAGCGCGCGGATGGCCTTGACCTGGAAGATCCGTTTGGGTTCAGGCGACGGCACGACACGGCGCCACTTGTCGCCGTCCTTCTTGACCGTCCAGCCCTTGCGGGCGGCCAGGTCGTGGGCCTCGGCCTCTTCATACACCGGCCCGACGAACTTGGTGGGATCAGCCATCGCCGGATCATCGGCGTCGACCTCGGTCATCGTCAGCAACGTGGCGATCGTCTTCTCGAACGGAAGGAAGTTCCCGAGTTCCTGCTCGATGAAGTAGCCGATCATGCCCTCGGTCTGCGCACCCAGCACGTCGAACGGATACTCCGAGACGTCGTCGTAGGCAGAGGCCTGCAGCGACAGCAGACCCACCTGAGGGCCGTTGCCGTGGGACACGACCAGTTCATGATCCATGGCCACGGGGCTCAGCGCGCGGCACGCGATCCTGACGTTCTCCCGCTGGTTCTCCACCGTCATCGGCTCGCCCCGCTTCTGCAGGGCATTACCGCCCAGAGCCACCACTACGCGCATCTCGCTGTCCCTTCCGTAGGCCTCATCCGACCTTTCCAGAGGTGCGGCGTCATTGCACGCGGAACCAGCCAAGTGCACCTGCGACAGCGTCAGCCGCTGGTCGGCTCAGGGGCACCGCGGAAGGCCCTGGTGACCTCGGCGCGTTCCGCCACCAACTCGTCGGGCGGGTAGGCCACCGACTCCAGGATCAGGCCTTGCGGGGGCATGACCATGACGCCGGGGTCTCGCCGACCGGTCCGCAGCACGCGGCCGGGCCATTCGGGATCCTTGCGCCCCTCCCCCACCGCGACCAATGCACCCACCAGCGAACGCACCATCGAGTGGCAGAACGCGTCGGACTCCACGGTGACTACGACCCGGCGGCCGCCATCGCGATAGACATCCAGCCGGAGGATCCGGCGCACCGTCGATGCACCCTCACGGGGACGACAGAACGCGGCGAAATCGTGCTCCCCCACCAGTTCCGGGGCCGCCAGGGCCATGGCGGCGGCATCGAGCGGACGCCGATGCAGGGTCACCCACTGGCGGAACAGCGGATCCCACGCGTTGTGGTCGTCACACAGCCGGTAGGAGTACGCGCGGGACAGGGCGGAGAACCGGGCATCGAAGCCGTTCGGTGCGGCCTGGGCGGTGCGCACGTAGATCTGCGGCCCGGTGAACCGGTTGAGCTGATGGACCAACCCGTCGGGGCCACGGCCCGCCCACACGTCGCCGGGGATGTCCACGTGGACCACCTGGGACCGGGCATGTACGCCGGCATCGGTACGGCCCGCACACACGACCGAACCGATCCGGTCGTCGATCTGGGTCAACGCCCGCTCGAGTTCGCCCTGGATGGTGGGCAGGGTCGGCTGACGCGCCCACCCGGCGTACCCGGTCCCGTCGTACCCGAGATCTATCCGCACCCTCAGTGCGGACGGGTCGAGTTCAGACGACGAGGTCACTTGTCGCCGGACGTCTCCTCGACACCGGCATCTGCGGCCTCGGCCTCGATCTCGGCGACGACCTCTTCGGCCTCCGCCACGATCTCGTCCTGGGCCTCCGCGTCACTTTCGGCGACCACGGTCTCGGCGTCGACCAGCGCGTCATCGGTCGCGGTCTCGGCGACGTCGGCGTCAGCGTCCGATGCGGCGTCGGCGACCTCGGTGGCGGTGGCCGCAGTCGGAGCGGCAACGGCGGCCGCTGCCTTCTCCTTCGCCGCACGCTTGGTGGCGGCGGTGGCCTCGGCCACCGTCTGCTCGGCGAGCGGCTCGACCAGTTCGATCACGGCCATCGGGGCATTGTCACCCTTACGGGGCCCGATCTTGGTGATGCGCGTGTAGCCGCCGGACCGGCCGGCGTACCCGGGCGCGATCTCGGTGAACAGCTCGTGCACCACGGCCTTGTCGCGGATCACGGCACTCACCTGGCGCCGCGCGTGCAGATCGCCACGCTTCGCCTTGGTGACCAGCCGCTCCGCGAACGGACGCAGCTTCCGCGCCTTGGCCTCGGTGGTCGTGATCTGACCGTGCTCGAACAGCGCGGTGGCGAGGTTGGCCATCATGAGGCGCTGGTGCGCCGGGCTTCCCCCCATGCGCGGGCCCTTGGTCGGCGTGGGCATCGGAACTCCTCGAATCGAGTGGGACTCAGTACTGTTCGGTCTCGGCGTAGCCGCCGTCGTCGTCGCCGTAGTAGACGACCTGGCTGGGATCGAACCCGGGCGGGGAGTCCCGCAGGGCCAGGCCCAACTCGTACAGCTTGACCTTGACCTCGTCGATGGACTTGCTACCGAAGTTGCGGATGTCCAGCAGGTCCGCCTCGGAGCGCGTCACGAGTTCGCCGACAGTGGCGATCCCCTCGCGCTTGAGGCAGTTGTGGGAACGCACCGACAGGTTGAGCGCGTCGATGCTGGTGTTGAGCTGCTCGCTGGCCTGCTCGTCGTCCGGGGACGGACCCAGATCGAGACCCTCGGCCTCGACGTTGAGTTCGCGGGCCAGGCCGAACAGTTCCACCAGCGTGCGTCCGGCGGAAGCGACGGCATCGCGCGGGAGAAGCGACTGCTTGGTCGTGACGTCCAGGATGAGCCGGTCGTAGTCGGTGCGCTGCTCCACCCGGGTCGCCTCGACCTTGTAGGTCACCTTGAGCACCGGCGAGTAGATCGAGTCGACGGGGATGCGACCGATCTCGACGCCGGCATCACGGGCCGGCGCCTGGGCGGACACGTAGCCGCGGCCGGCCTCGATCGTGAGCTCCATCTCGAGCTGACCCCGGTCGTCCAGCGACGCCAGGACCAGGTCGGGGTTGTGCACCTCGACGCCGGCAGGCAACTGGATGTCAGCGGCGGTGACCAGGCCGGGACCGGTCCGGTGGATGTAGGCAGTGGCCACGTCGTCACCGTCGATGGACACGACCAGCGACTTCACGTTCAGGATGATCTCGGTGACGTCTTCCTTCACGCCCTCGATCGTCGAGAACTCATGCTGGACGCCGTCGACCTTGATGCTGGTGACAGCGGCGCCGGGGATGCTGGACAGCAGGGTGCGCCGCAGCGAGTTGCCGAGCGTGTAACCGAATCCCGGCTCGAGCGGCTCGAGGATGAACCGCGAGCGGTAGTCCGAGATCTCCTCTTCGCGCAGCACGGGACGCTTGGTGATGAGCACAGTTGTTCCTTTCTGCCGGCGACCGCAATATGACGCCGGAGTTCATGGGAGGTTTCCCAGCTGACGCAGCCGGGAAACCGGATCACTTCGAGTAGAGCTCGACGATCAGCTGTTCCTGGATGTCGGTGTCGATGGCCGACCGCTCGGGCAACGAATGCACCAGGATGCGCAGCTGGGTGGGAATGGCTTCGAGCCAGCCCGGAACCTCGCGCAGCCCGGCGTCGTTGATCGCGGCCAGGAACGGCGTCAGCTCACGCGACGACGCTTTGACCTCGATGATGTCGGACGGCTTGACGCGGTACGACGGGATGTCGACCTTGTGACCGTTCACGGTGAAGTGCCCGTGGTTCACGAGCTGGCGAGCGGCGTCGCGCGACGGGGCGAAGCCGGCACGGAAGACGACGTTGTCCAAGCGGCTTTCCAGCAGCTGCAGCAGGTTCTCGCCGGTCTTGCCGGAACGGCGTGAAGCCTCGGCGAAGTAGCCGCGGAACTGCTTCTCGAGGACGCCGTAGATGCGCGCGCACTTCTGCTTCTCGCGCATCTGCAGCAGGTACTCGGACTCCTTGGTGCGCCGCGCCTGGCCGTGCATACCCGGGGGGTACGCCTTGCGCTTCTCGAGCGGGCAGTTGTTGATGCACTTGGAACCCTTGAGGAAGAGTTTCGTCTTCTCCCGCCGGCAACGGCGGCAATCGGGACCGGTGTAACGAGCCATGGGGTACTACTCCTCAGACCCGGCGCCGCTTGGGCGGGCGGCAGCCGTTGTGGGCGACGGGGGTGACATCGGAGATCGAACCGACCTCCAGTCCGGTCGCCTGCAGCGACCGGATCGCGGTCTCGCGGCCGGAGCCGGGACCGCGGACGAACACATCGACCTTGCGCATGCCGTGCTCCATCGCACGACGCGCGGCCGACTCGGCAGCCATCTGCGCCGCGAACGGGGTGGACTTGCGGCTGCCCTTGAAACCGACCTGGCCGGACGACGACCACGCGATGACGGCGCCGTTGGGGTCGGTGATCGAGATGATCGTGTTGTTGAACGTGCTCTTGATGTGCGCATGACCGTGCGCGACGTTCTTCTTTTCCTTACGGCGCACCTTCTTGGCGCCCGGGGTCTTGGGAGGCATGTGTGCCTTTCTTCTCCTACGACTCGGCGACGAGTCCGACTACTACTTGGCCTTCTTCTTGCCCGCCACCGTCTTGCGCGGGCCCTTGCGGGTGCGCGCATTGGTGTGCGTGCGCTGTCCGCGGACCGGGAGGCCGCGGCGGTGACGGATGCCCTGGTACGAGCCGACTTCCACCTTGCGCCGGATGTCCGCGGTCACTTCGCGGCGGAGGTCACCCTCCACCTTGTAGTTCGCTTCGATCCAGTCACGCAGGGCGACGAGTTCGGCGTCTCCCAGATCCGCCACGCGGATGTCGGGGCTGATCCCGGTCGCCTTCAGGGTCTCCTGAGCGCGGGATCGGCCGATGCCGTGGATGTACGTGAGCGCAACCTCAAGCCGCTTGTCGCGGGGCAGGTCGACACCGACGAGACGTGCCATCGGGCGGTTTCCTTACTACTTCGTCAACGGGTGCGTCCCGATCACCATTCCCACCGCCCGGTGGGTCTCCGGCCCGTTGGTCCGGAGGTATCGTCCTGGGGCCGGGCACGTGGCCGACCCAGGGGACGGGCGATCAGCTGTTGCAGCTGGCAGATCGGGTGATCAGCCTTGGCGCTGCTTGTGGCGGGGGTTGTCACAGATGACGCGGACCACGCCCTTGCGTCGGATGACGCGGCACTTGTCGCACATCGGCTTGACGCTGGGCTTGACCTTCATCTGTTCCGTTTCCCTGTCACTTGTAGCGGTAGATGATGCGACCCCGGGTGAGGTCGTACGGAGACAGTTCGACGACGACTCGGTCATCGGGGAGGATCCGGATGTAGTGCATCCGCATCTTCCCGCTGATGTGAGCCAGCACCTTGTGACCGTTGTCGAGTTCGACGCGGAACATGGCGTTCGGAAGGGACTCCACGATGGTGCCCTCTAACTCGATCGCGCCGTCCTTGGCCATACCTCTACTCAGATCCTTCGGTTCGCCTGCTGTCTCCTGCCGCCGGCCACGATGATTCCCGCTCTCCCGACACCAGGCATTTCACTAAGACCCCGAAGGGCCGCTGAAAACCCCGAGGGGCTGGTGAAGTGAGGGGGGGCGCACCGGACCGACTGTCAGTGTAGGGCAGGACCGCCGCGAACCCCAAACCCGGCGGGATCCCTCGGATCTGGCCTGAGGGCCGGGGTGGTCCGCGGTAGCGGCGACTGTGGCGCCGGGATCAGTGGGACTGCTCACATCTGCGCCCTGGCGGAGACACGCGTCACGTTTTCGGGCAGGGGCCTCGGGCACACGGTCAGTGACGTTGCGACACAACTGCGAGATTCGCAAGCGGCGTCGAGAAGGAGAGGCCGACCTCATGACTCGCATGCGAGCCACGATCCTGGCGGGGGCGATGGGTGCGGCGCTGGCCGGCACAGCCGTGGCACCTGCCGTCGCTGCCACCCCCACCAGCCGTCAGAACGCACTGCAGACTGCTCAGCAGATGCTCAGCAGCGCAGAGAAGAATCTGGCCGAGGCCAAGACCGTCGCCGCGGACGTGCGCGTCCAGGCCCGCAACGGCACCATCAGCCAGGCCACCATCGACAACCTGGCGACTGATCCGACCGAGGACTTCGGTTCGGGTACCAGCGACATCGACCTGATCGCCGGTCTGATGGATTCCGATCCCGACCGGGTCCTGGCCACCGCGAGCCTCGATGAGGTGGCGGAGGTCCAGACGGTGTCCGCCGAGACGGTTGTCCCCGCAGCGCCGGTGATCATCACGACCCCGAAGCAGGCGGTCAAGGCCGCCGACGCCCGGGTGGTTCAGGCACAGGAGGACCAGGCGGCTGCCAAGGCGCTGATCAAGCAGTTGTCGGGCAACGTGAGGCCCGATGGTCCGGGTGCGGCCAAGCTCGCGAAACTGTGCGCCGATGCCGGCGTGGTCGTCGATGTGTGCCAGCCGGTGTCCTGGAGTGAGGGACACCTGCAATTCGACACGGTGATCATCGGCCGAACGGTCAACGTCAAATGGGCCGACGTCAAAGAGGTCGGCGGCTGGCGTCCCAGCGACCCCTACCCTGATCACCCGAGCGGTCGCGCCGCCGACATCATGATGCCCAAGGGCGGCAATGGCACCGATGTGGAGTTGGGAAACGAGATCGCCAAGTACTTCCAGCAGCACGCCAAGGAGTACGGCATCGAGTACATGATCTGGCGCCAACGGCAGTGGACCACCGGCAGCCCGATCAACCAGTGGAACGCCATGAGCGACCGCGGGTCACCCACGGCCAACCACATGGACCACGTGCACATCACCGTCAAGGACGGTCATAGCGGCACCATGTTCAAGCAGTTGGTGAAGGAAGCCAAGAAGGCCGCCCGGGCCTGAGGCCGGTCCAGGCCATCCAGGCGCGAAGCCAAGGCGGAAGACGACCCGCACCCCGCCGCGGGGTGAGTAGCCGCCGCCAGGCGGCGTATCGAAGCCAAGGCGGAAGACGACCCGCGACTTCGATACGACGCTCTCGCGCCTACTCAACCGGCGGGGCTGAGTTAGCCCTTACCCCGGCACTTCTTCGGGATGGCGGCCTGACCGGAAGAGGTCGTCCAGCCGCGACCCGGCTTGCACGGGTGGTTACCGCCGCCGCCGCCACCGGTGCCGATCACGCGCACCTTGGCCTTGTCCTTGTCGGTGACGGTCGGGCCGACGATCTTTCCGTCCAACCAACCCTTGCCCTTGGCTTTACCGGTGTTCACCGTGGTCTTCTTCAGTTTCGTCTTGCAACGGAAGGTCCAGACCTCCTTGCCGAACTCACTGCCCTCCCGGCCCGACGTCAGCAGACCGTTCTTGTCCTTGTCGCCCTTGATGTACTTCACCTTGGCGCACTTGTTGTCGGTCACGTTGTTCTTGACCTTGGCCAGGGCCACCTTGCCGGGGTTGGACACCTTGTAGGTGTAGACGACCTTGCCGCCCTTCTTGACCTTGGTCTTGTTGGCCGACTTCTTGATCTTGATCTTGGCATCGAGGTTGGCCGGGTTGAACACCTGCACCAAGGCCGTATCCGTCGCGCCCACACGACCACCAGATGGGGTCAGCCCCGTGACGTCCGCGGTGTTCTTGGTCGTCTCGGTCAATGCCTTCTGGCACGTGTAGGTCCACGTCTCGCCAACAGCGAGGATCTTGTCGCCGCTGTCACCCGATCGATAGACCACGGGTGCGCACTTGTCGTCCACGAGTTGGATGGTGGTCAGGTCGACGGTCCCGTCGTTGGTCACCTTGTAGGTGTAAGTCACCGACGTTCCCGTGGGCACCAACTCGGCGCTGGGGGTCTTGGTCAATGCGATGGAACCGCTGAAGCTGGTCACCTTGGCGTCGTCGGTGTCGGTCGACACGCCGCCCAGAGTGGGCTCCACCGCGTTGACGACAACCACGTTGGTCACCGATGTCGCGCCGTCGAAGAGCTTCTTGCACTCGTACTTCCAGATCTCGCCCGGGTCCACCAGTCCGTTGACGTTGGTGTCTCCGGACTTGTAGTTCACCGGCGAACACTTGTTGTCCACGACATCCAGCACCTGCATGCCGACCGTGGCGTCGCCGCTGGTGACGTCGTACTTGTAGGTCACCGTCGTTCCGCGGGGAACGAGCAGGACGCCGTCCTTCTCGACGCCGCCGGCAGCGGTGGCCTTCTTGACGATCGTGATGTCGCCCTTGATCACCGTGACGGTGACCTCATCCGTGTCGACCAGTGGCGTCTCGATCGGACCGCCGCCGGGCTTCAGCGGGGTCGTCGTCCCCGTGGCCGTGTTGGTGGTCGTCTGGTTGATCGTAGTCGCACAGGTGTAGGTCCAGACCTCACCGACGCCCAGGATCTTGTCGTCGCCCGTGTCGCCGCTCACGTAGGTGACTGGCGCGCACTTGTCATCGGTGACCCACGCGCTGCGATCGTCCGGTGCGTCTTGGTTCTGCAGGTCGGTCTCGCCCGTGTTCACCAACTCGTAGGTGAACGTCACGGCGGTGCCGGGGTAGACGGTCGGCTTGTTGGCGGTCTTGCGGACCTCCATGCCGGGAGTCAGGATCTCGACGTTCTCGTCATCGGTGACTGTGAGTTCCTCGTCGAGCGGGTCCTTCATCGTGGCAGTTGCAGTGTTCGTGGTGTTCTCGTTGACCTGATAGCCAGTGCAGACGAACGTCCACTCGTCGCCCGGGTTCAGATCCGGCGGCGTACCGCCTGAGTCGTAGGTGACCGGTGAGCACTTGTTGTCCGAGATCACACCGTTCAGTTGATCCAACGGCCTGAGGACCACGTTGCCCGTGTTCTTAAGAACGTAGGTGTAGTCCACCGTCTCACCCTTGATCACCACCGGTTCGCTGACGCTCTTGGCGAGCGTCATGCTGGGCCGGTAGTCGAAGAAGTTGCTGAACGTACACACGATGTCCTCGCCCGCCAGGACGTTGACCGTGGCCCCGTTCTCGGGGGTGTAGTCGACCGGATCCGATCCGCCTTGGCACACCGGATGGGCCCCCTCCTCACCGTCGAGATACCAGTCGGCGGGGATGTTTTCCTCGGTGACCGTCACCGAACCGGGCTCGAGCCCGGTCGCGGTGCGCGATTCACCATCGGCGAGCTGGAACGTGGCGGGATCCAGACCCCAGGCGAAGTCGAAGTCCAATGCCGGGTCGTCAGGCGCGGACTTGATGATCGTCAGGCTGGCGTCTGCTCGGTCGGTGAAGGTACAGACCAGCGAGTCACCGGGCTCGATCGAGACGTCGATCTTCTGTGCGGGGCGGTCAGGGCTTCCCACCGGCGTTCCGTTGTCGAGACAGGTGACGTCGTCGAGATTCCAACCCTCGGGAAGACTCCCTTCGGTGAATGTGAAGTTCTCGCCGCCGACCTTCGGGTAGACCGTCAGGTCCTTCGTCGCGGGTGCGCCGTCGGGAGCCAGCGAGAAGCATGCCTGCCCCGGTACCACCGGGTCACACTCGTCGGCTGGCTCTGGCACCACGCCACCGTCGGCACCGCTGGCCGTGAAGTCGAACGAGGTGCCGTTCGCGGGATCCGCTGCCTTGACGATCTGGACACTCGCTGACGGCACCTTGTGGTTGACGTAGGTGCACTCCGCTTCGGCGCCTGCGGCGACCGTGAACTGCACGAAGGTGTCGTCGTAGGACGGCGATTCGCCGCCCACACAGGTCACTGACTGGAACCGCCAGCGAGGCACGACTGATGGGACCGACTCGTTGATCGCCACGCTCGCGCCGGGGGCGATTCCGGTATAGCTCTTCGACTCGCCTCCGGCCAGACTGAACGGGTCGGGGTCGCCGCTGTCGATCGCCGCCGTGAAGTCGAACAGTTGCTCTGACGCCTCGTCGGTGACCTTGTTGATCGTGACCTGCGCATCCTTCTGGTTCGCGAACACGCAGACAGCCACCTGGCCCGCGGCGATGGTGACATCGACGGACCGGCTATTGAGGTTCCCATCGAAGATCGTCTCGGGGTCGGTACTGAGGACACAATCCAGTTCCGTCAGGTTCCACCGGGATGGCAGCGGCCCTTCAGTGACCGTGTAGGTCTTGCCCTCGATGCCCGGGTCGATCTCGAACCCGGCGAAGTCGCCACCCGCCAGCGTGAACGATTCATCCAGATCCTCGCCGATCGCGGTGAAGTCGAACAACTGGCTGGCGTCGGCTGGATCGGTGTTCTTCAGCACGAACAGGTAGGCCTTGTCCGGTGCTTTGGTGTTGACGAACGTGCAGACCACGTCGTCGCCGTACTGCAGGCCGTCGGCACCCTCGAGAGACAGACTCATCGGGTCAGTGGTGACCGCGTCGGAGCCTTGCCCCGAACACTCCAGCGACGTGAGGGTCCAGTCCACGGCGGGTTCCTCGGTCACCGTGAAGGCCGCACCTGGATCCACGTCGGTGAAGGACTGGGTGTTGGCACTGTTCTTCAGCACGAAGGGGTCGGAGGGACTGAGACCGGTGGAAGTGAAGGTGAACGCCGTGTCATCGGGGGTGTCACCATTGGGATCGATCGCGTTCTTCACGATGCGCAGCCGTGGCAGCTGTTGGTTGACGTACGTACATACCGCGCTGTCGGTGGGCGCCAACTCGACCTCGACGATGCCGGTGGCGGTGTCCCCCGAGATGGGTGCGTCGGTGTCGCCGTTCTTCACGCACTCGACCGAGGTCAAATTCCATCCACTCTGGCCTGCGGGCGGCGTCGGAGGCGCGCCCTCGGTCACTGTGTAGGTGTCGCCGCCGATGCTCGGGAAGACGTCGTAGTTCTTCTCCTCCCCAGAAGCCAGGACGAAGTCGTCCGAGCCAGGCTGGCCGGGCGTCAGCAGCCCGTTCCCCGAGGCGTTGAAGTCAAAATCGGGCGACTGAGCCGGATTGCCTAGCTTGACGATCGTCAGTTGCGCGGGGGGGATCTTGCCGTTGCTGAACTGGCAGTCGACGTCGTCGCCGTAGCCCAGTTCGAGTTCGATCTTGTTACCCGTCTGGGTGAAGGCGTGGCCGTTACAAGTCACCGCATCGAGGTTCCAGCCGGCCGGAACGTCGTCTTCCTCGACGGAGTAGTCGCCGAGCGCCAGGCCCTGCTTCACTTCGCTCTCCCCATCGGCGAGGGTGAAGTTGACCGTGTCGTCCGGGGTGATGAGTTCGAACCCGAAGTCGACCGGCGATCCGGCGGGACTGGTCTGTTTGCTGATGGTCAGCTTCGGCAGGCGTTCGTTGAGGAAGGTGCAGGTGACGTCCTGCTCCGGGTTGATGGTGGGGGTGGCGGTGAGGGCCTGTGCGTCAAAGTTCGCTGGGATGTCAGCGCCGTCAGCATCTACGCACTCGACGCCGGTGAGCACCCAGTTCTCGACGGCTTCCTCTGTGATCACATACGCCGACCCACCGCCCTGGGGTTCGTCGAGCTCGATCCGACGTGACGCCGGATCCGGATCCTCGTCACTGGCGTTGAGAGTGAAACTCTCGTCAGGCTGTGGCACGCCCGGGCCGGACACCGTGAACGGGAAGTCTTTGTTCGTGGCTGCCGGGTTCGTGCTCTTGATGACCGTCAGGCTGGCAGACCGATTGACGTTGACCACGAACTTGTCGGTGTCGGTGATCGCGCCGTTGTTCTGCTGCTGGTTGTCGGGGTTCGACCAGTTGCTGGTGACAGACGCGGTGTTGGTGATCGACGACACCGAACTCGGGGGGTTGATCACCTTCTCGCACTCGTACACCCACGACGCCGCCGGGGCCAAGGTGGTGCCCGATCCACTGGTGCGAACCAGCGGCGAGCACTTGTCATCGGTGGCGACGATGTTCTTCAGGGTGTCATTGCCGGTGTTCGTGACGGTGTAGATGAAGGTGACGCTGGTCCCTGCCGGCACCGAGCCGCCATCGGGAATGGGGGTCCCACTCTCGGTCTTCTTCGCCGTCTTGACGACCTCGATGCGCGGCGTCTTCACGACCACCGACTCGGAGTCGGTGTCGGTCTTGGCCACCCCGTTGGGCGAGATCCCGGTCACGGACACCGTGTTGTCCCACGTGACGGCTTGAGTCGTCGTGGCAACGAAGATGTGGGTGAGGCACCGGTAGTTCCACGTATCGCCCGGCTTGAGGACCGGAGCGGGGTCGCCCGCACCGGGACCGGTCGGGCCGGTGATGCTGTCGCACTTCGGGTCCACCGGCTTGTTCACGGTGAGCGGCGTGTTCCCCGTGTTCTCCACCGCGAAGGTGTAACCCTCGTTCCAGCCCAAGGCGTTGCCCCGGACCGGGTCGTCGTCGGCCGTCTTCGTGATCTTGATGCCCGGGTTGTAGTTGTACTTGTTCTTCAACTGGCAGGTCGCAACGTCAGAGGAGGTCATGCTGAAGGTGAACGACGGGTCATCGTTCGTGATCGTTCCGCTGACGTTCTTCGTGGAGCCGTCCTCCGCCCTGATCTGACAGGTGTACGTGTCGGCTGTGAAACCGTTCTTCACCGATTCCGTGACCTTGACGCTTGTGGTGTTGCTGGGCTCGTTGGACTTCCATTGGAAGGCCGCCGTTCCCTGGGCGCCGCTGGTCGCACGCGTCGCCGCGGTGTTGTCGGGGGCGGTCGGTTCGACCCACTTGTAGCCACCCGTGACCGTCGGCTTGACCGTCATGTCCCATCCGGTGGCCGGGACGTATTCCGTGCCGGCCGAAGTCTGCGCCAGCTTCTGGATGGTGACGCTGTTTCCGCACAGCGAAGTGACCACCGAGCGCAGGAACGCACCCAGAGCCTTGAAGTCGGTGAACGCCGCCACATCGACGTCGTTGATCGACTTGCCGACCAGACCCCCGGCGCTGGTCACGATGTTCGGGCCGGACACCTGGGTCATCCGCTGCCGCGAGTTGGCATTGTTCACGCCGTTGCCGACACCCACCATCAGTACGCGGGTCTTGTTCGGCGGACCCTTGACGGAGTTCGCGACCGGGATCGCCTGCGCCAACGAGTTGTCGATGTTGGGCTGCTGGACCTGACCGGTCCCGCCAGAACCGTCAGTACCCCACGACGTGGGATCTCCGTCAGTGACGAACAGAACCAACTCAGGGGTCAGCGTGTCGTTCTGCTCCGTCAGGGCGAAGCCCTGCTGCCAGTTGGTGCTGCCATTGGGTATCGGGTACGCAGCAACGCCGTTGGACAGCGAACCACCTGGTCCGATGGTCTGGGCATTCACCGGCGCCCGGGCGGCCAACTGGGAGGCGGTCTTGGAGAACCGGGTGATCCGCAGCGTGGAGTTCGTGTCCTTCAACGCGGCCAGAAAGTCGGTCGCGGCGTTACGCACGTTCTGTGCGTCGCTCCCGATCGACCCGGACGAGTCGAGGACCAGCGTCGCGTCGAGACCACACGTTTCGTCGATGAGCGGGTTGGGCGTGATCGCCGTCGCCGACACCCGGCCCGCCTTGGGCGCTCGTTTGTTGGTCTGGCGCTGCGCCCGGGCGACAGCGGTGGTCACGGCGGCTCGGGCCTGGGTTGCCACCTGAAGGGCTTGGGCCTGGGTGGCGAGTCCCGGCGCCGCCGCAGCCACTCCGGAACCGACCATCGCCGTAGGCAGGGCGATGGCGGCCGCAAGGACCCCATAGGCAAACGAACGTCGTGCGCGCATGACAACTCCCCGAAGATCACCGTCTGCGGCCGACCGTACCCGGACGATAACGGTGAGGTCTCGGCAAGCGGGGAATTGGATCCTTTCCGGACGGAGAACGATCGGCTACTCGAAATGCACGGTCCCAAGTCGGGTGAATTCGGACGCTCCGCCGTCCAGCGCCGTCAGAACCCAGGGCCCGTCTTCGGTGATCGCGACAGTGTGCTCCCAGTGGGCGGCGAACGACCGATCGAGCGTGCTGACCGTCCAGTCGTCGTCATGGGTGAAGACGTCCGGCGAGCCGAGCGTCACCATGGGCTCCACCGCGATCGCCATCCCCGGCTTCAACCGGGGCCCCCGCCCGGGCGGACCGAAGTTCGCCACCGCCGGTTCCATGTGCATCCGTGATCCGATGCCATGACCGACGTAGTCGCGCAGGATTCCATAGCCACGGTCGGCGTCGTTCACGGTGGCCTCCACCGCTGCCCCGACGTCGCTCAGGCGCGCACCCGGTTGTGCCGCCGCCAGGCCGGCCCATAACGCCGCCTCCGTGGTCCGTGACAGATCCACCAGCTTCGTCGACACCGCACCCACCGGCACCGTCACGGCCGCATCGCCATGCCAGCCCTCAATGATGGCGCCGAAATCGATACTCACCAGGTCGCCGTCACGCAGCACCCGGGCGCCGGGGATGCCATGGACGACTTCGTCGTTCACCGACACACACAGCACGGCCGGGAACCCGTGATACCCGAGGAACGAGGAGTCGGCCTGGTTGCGCCGCAAAACGTCGACCGCGACGGCATCGAGGTCGGCGGTGGTCGTGCCGGCCACGCACGCTTCCGCGCAAGCAGCAAGCGCCTCGGCCACCACGAGGCCGGCACGGCGCATCAGCCGGAACTGCTCCGGCGTCTTGAGTTCGATTCCGCCCGGGCGCCGGAACATCAGTCCCGCAGCGCGGCCAGGATCCGGCCGCTGACTTCTTCCACGGTGCCCATGCCGTCCACCTGGCGCAGCACCCCCTGGTCGGCATACAGGCGGGTGAGCGGTTCGGTCTCGGCGGCGTACACCTCCATGCGGCGGCGGATGACCTCTTCGGTGTCGTCCGGGCGACCCTCGAGTTCGGCGCGCTTCAGCAGGCGCTGCACGACCTCTTCGGTGTCAGCGGTGATCTCGACCGCGGCGTCGAGTTCGTAACCACCATCGGCCAGGATCCCGTTCAGTTCGGCCACCTGCGGCGCCGTTCGCGGGTAGCCGTCGAGCAGGAAGCCATGGGCCGCATCGTCCTGACCCAAGCGGTCGGCGACCATGGCGTTGACCACGGAATCCGGCACGTACTCGCCCGTGTCCATGTACTCCTTGGCCTGTTGACCCAGCTCGGTGCCCTCGCCCACGTTCTTGCGGAAGATCTCGCCGGTCGAGATGTGCGGGATGTTGAGTTCAGTCGAGATGACGGCGGCCTGAGTACCCTTGCCGGCCCCGGGGGGACCCATCAGAACGATTCGCATGAGCGGCGAGACTCCTTGGTCGGGTGCGATGTGGACGGTGCCGAGCCTAGTGGTCGCTGTCGCCCAGTGGCTCGCCGACCGCCGGCTCGGTGTCCGCTCACGCAGTCAGCGGAACATCTGCGGCCATGATCACCACCAGATCCACCAGGCACCCGATCATGAGGGCCCGGAAGAACACCCCATCACCGACGACGAGCGCCAGCGCCACAACCACCGCTGCGGCACCGCCCGCCACCGTGACCGCCCACCACTGGGGCCACGTGACGCTCATCAGAATCAGCGAGGCAAGACCCAGCAGGACCACCGCGAGCCACCGGGCCGGCGTCGGACCCAGACTGGTGACGACACCGCCAGAGCTCGTTCGCGCGTCGATGTCCCGGTCGCGCAGGGCGTTGGCCAGATGAGCCGCCACCCCGACGCTTGCCAGAACCACCACCAACCAGCCGACCGGCCAGGTCGCCGCCGGCGAGCCGAGCGTCACGTAGGCAGGGATGGCGGCGAATGCCACCAGGTACGGCAACCACGACCATGCGGTCCGGGACCACCGCACGTTGTATCCCCACGCCGCCCCCACTCCGAGCAACTGGAAGGTGCCGCCCCAGCCGGCGGCGAGCAGCGAAGTCGGCACGCACACCACGACTGCTCCCACGGCAGCGCGCCACAGCGTCTCCGGCGAGACGATGCCCTCAACGACCGGCTTGGAGCGGCGGCCTTGCGCCCGATCGATGTGGGCGTCGTGGGCGTCATTGCTCCAGCCGACCGACAACTGCCCGGTGAACACCGCGATCACGCCCACCGCCAACGACGTGGACGTCCAACCGGCCGCGACACACAACCCGGTCACGGCCACAGTCATCGCCGCCGTGGGCCCCAGATGAGCAGCTCGCAGCCACGCCGACACAGTCCGGATCACCCATGATGCTCACACACTCTGCGCCCCACTCCCCCGCTCCGCCCTGGGGGGACCGCAAAACTCGGCCTCCGGCACGCAACTCGGGCGTGCGGGTCCGGCTACACCCGAGGTACGTACGCAAGCCCGAGGTTTGCGGTCCCCTGGGAGCGGCGCCAGGGGATGGGCACGCGGGCGAGTTAGTTGAGGAAGCCCTCGTAGTTGCGTTGCTGCAACTGGCTTTCGATCTGTTTCACCGTGTCCAGGCCGACGCCGACCATGATGAGCAGGCTGGTGCCGCCGAACACGAAGTTCTGGCCCACACCCAAGCCGCCGAAGGCGATGACGGGCAGGATCGCGATGAGCGCCAGGTACACCGAGCCCGGAGCCGTCAGACGAGACAGCACGTACTCCAGGTACTGCGCCGTCGGCTTACCGGGACGGATGCCGGGAATGAAGCCGTTGCTCTTGTTCAGGTTCTCCGCGACTTCCGTCGGATTGAACGTGATGGAGACGTAGAAGTAGCAGAAGAAGATGATGAGCGCCGAGAACGTCAACAGGTACAGCGGCTCGGTGCCCTGCTGGAAGTGGGTCAGGAAGAACTGCGCCACCGGACCGTCCGACCCCGACAGTTGCACGATCAACGTCGGCACGAACAGGATCGACGAGGCGAAGATGACCGGGATGACGCCGGCCATGTTGACCTTCAACGGGATGTACGTGGACGCCCCACCGAAGAACTTGCGGCCCACCTGGTTTCGGCCGTGCTGGACCGGGATCCGGCGCTGCGCCTGTTCGACGAAGACCACCAGCCCGACGACTGCCACGCCGACGAGCAAGGTCAGGAGGAATGCCAACGGGCCAGAGCTCGCCCAGATCGCCAGGAACTGCTGCGGCATGACCGAGATGATCGACACGAAGATGAGGATGGACATGCCGTTGCCGATGCCGCGGTCGGTGATGAGCTCACCGATCCACATGACGGTCGCGGTGCCGGCCGTCATCGTCAGCACCATCACGACCATCGCCGCAGGTGTCGTGTCGGGGACGATCTGCTCCTGACACCCCTGGAACAGCTGTCCGGGCGTCCGCGCCAGCGCCAAGATCGACGCCGACTGCAGGACCGCCAGTCCGATGGTCAGGTACCGCGTGTATTGGGTGATCTGCGCCTGGCCGGCCTGGCCTTCCTTACGCAGTGTCTCGAGCCGCGGGATCACGACCGCCAGCAACTGCAGGATGATCGATGCCGTGATGTACGGCATGATCCCGAGCGCGAAGATCGACAGTTGCAGCAACGCACCGCCACTGAACAGGTTGATCAGCGAGTACAGGCTGTTGGACTGCACGACGTCGATGCACTTCTGCACCGCGGTGTAATCCACCCCAGGAGTCGGGATGACCGTACCGAGCCGGTAGATACCGATCATCGCCAGGACGAACAGCAACTTGCGTCGCAGATCCGGAGTCCGGAATGCAGCCGCGAAGGCGCTCAGATGCACCTGGATCCTCCCTGGGGAACAGCGACGGCCTCCGTCGCCGGGGCCTCAGGCTATCAGCGGCCGTGGGTGGCCACGATCAGCCCAGCGTGACACTTCCGCCGGC